>ERZ1034878.110-NODE-110-length-42276-cov-32.509320_pt1 | contig 42276 bp, 75 predicted proteins | sample MGYA00520593_ERZ1034878 | MGnify/ENA primary metagenome ERZ1034878 (study PRJEB33766, sample SAMN09781724) | gut metagenome | biome: gut microbiome | host: Homo sapiens | place: Madagascar | study: EMG produced TPA metagenomics assembly of the PRJNA485056 data...
AGGCCACTCCCCCTGGGGGACCGGCGGGGTGAGATAGAAATAAGCGGACATCAAAAAAGAAAAAGTCGTTTTTCGAGGGGTTTGACGAGAAAACGGTAGACTTGATGGCGGGTGGCAGAGACCCGCCGTGAGATGTGCCCGCCAGCCTACCGAACAGGGGCCGTATCATGGCACGAGAGTTCGCGAGAGCGCTCTACAAGTCCAAGGAGTGGGAGCGGCTGCGCTCCCGGTGCATGGCGAGGCCCGTAACCTTGCCTGACGGGCGCGTGTGCCCGCCCTACATGTGCGAGCGGTGCTTCGACCGCCGAAACAGGCTCGTGCCTGCGGAAATATGCCATCATAAGCGGTTCGTGACCCCCGAGAACGTCAACGACCCGTCCGTGACGCTCAACGCCGACAACATCATGCGCGTGTGCCGCGACTGCCACGCCCGCATCCATTACCCCAACGACTACAGGCCGCGCGTGATATTCGGCGCGGACGGGAAGGTGGTAGACAGTGCCGACTAAGACCGCAGAGAAGCCCGTGGCCAAGCCGAGGACCAAGAGGAAGACCGCAGCCGACAAGAGGGTGGACGCCAAGGTCGAGGAGCTGGCATCGCTCATCCAGAACCTCGACGGCCTGAACCTCGCCCTCGCCAAGGACATGCTCGCCGAGTACGTGTGGATGGTCGAGCAGATGGAGGCCCTGAAGCGAGAGGTCGGGCGCTCCGGCGTAGTGCTCGTGACCGAGCGTGGAGGGGAGAACAACCGACACGAGGTGCTGGAGGAGTCCAAGTACTTCATCGCATACCAGCGGCTCGTGCCAAAGGTCATCGCCACCGCCTCCGCCATCAAGAAGTTCTGCAAGGACAACGCGCAGGAGGCCGTGGAGACCGATGAGTTCGCCGAGTTCTAGGTACGTCCCGCCCGAGCGCGACGGCTACGAGTGCGTGCGCTACATGGACGCCGTGCTCGGCGGCGAGCTCGTGGCATGCAAGAAGATCATCAAGCTCTGCAAGATACTCCGTCCGAGGTTCGAGACGGGGGAATACAAGTGCTGGCACTACGACCCCGCGAGGGCCAAGCGCCCCATCGAGTTCGCCGAGCGGTTCTGCTGCCAGCCCGAGGGCAAGCCCGGCCAGCATATCGAGATGCAGCCGTTCCAGATGTTCTGGCAGGAGGTCGTGTTCGGCTGGGTGGACGAGCAGGGGTTCCGCCAGTTCAACGAGGCGTTCAACGTGCGCGGGCGCAAGAACGGCAAGAGCACGGAGCAGGCGTGCATGGGGCTCTACATGCTCACCAAGGACGGCGAGGGCGCTCCGCAGTGCTACAGCGCCGCCAACAGCAAGCCCCAGTCCTCCCTGCTCTACGGTTCGATGCTACGCATGGTCTCCCAATCGCCCGCGCTGCGCAGACGCCTGCACAAGGGCACAATCCCCAACCGAGACGAGGACGGCCTTATCTACCGCGCCAACGGCGGCTACTTCACGCCGCTCTCGTCCCAGACGCGCAACCAAGACGGCCTGAACGTCCACTTCGCCGCCATCGACGAGGTCGCGGCGGTGACCAACCGCGACATATACGACCTGCTCAAGCAGGCGACGAGCGCCCGCGACCAGCCGCTCATCGTGGAGATCACGACCAACGGCTTCGAGCGCGACAACTTCTTCGACAGCCAGTACGACTACGCCAGCCGCTGGCTCGACGGAAAGGTCGAGGACGACCACTTCCTGCCCGTCATCTACGAGCTGGACGACCGCAGCGAGTGGTCGGACGAGGACATGTGGGTCAAGGCCAACCCCGGCATCGACGTCATCAAGAAGCGGGAGGCCCTGCGCGGCTACGTGAACAAGGCCAAGCAGGACCCGTCGTTCCTGCCGACCGTCATGACCAAGGACTTCGACCTGCCCGAGAACCGCGCGAGCGCGTGGCTCAGCTTCGAGCAGGCCGTGAACCGAGAGACGTTCGACTGGCGCGAGATGGGGTTCCGCTACTGCATCGTAGGCTACGACGCGTCCGACACCATCGACCTGACCAGCGCGCAGGCCCTCATGATGCGCCCAGGCGACCCCAAGATCTACGAGATGTCGATGTACTGGATACCCGAGATGCAGCTCGAGAAGTACCGCACGAGCGGGCTGCGCAAGCAGCGCGACAACGTGCCCTACGACCGCTGGATTGAGGAGGGGCTGGTGCGCACGTGCCCCGGCAACACCATCGACCACCGCGTGGTGTTCGAGTGGATGCAGGAGCTGCGCGACGAGTTCGACGTCTACCCGTTCGCCATGGGCTACGACCCGTGGCACCTTCAGGACGACAGCTGGAAGGACACCGCGCGGCAGTTCGTGGGCAAGAACCGCGCCGAGCAGGTGCGCTTCGGCGCGCAGACGCTCTCCATCCCCATGAAGGAGATAGGGACCGTCTACGACCGCAAGGGCATCGTCGACAACAACAACCCCGTCAACCAGTGGTGCCGCATGAACGTCGGCACCATCATGGACACCAACGAGAACATCAAGCCCGTCAAGGCCAACGGCCCCACAGGGCGCATCGACGGCTGGGCGGCCGAGATATGCGCCTACGTGTGCCTCAAGCGCCATTGGGAGGACTACATGGCGTCTATCTAGGGCGATATGTGTAGGGCATGTGTTCGCCATGCCGCAAAAACCTTCACCCGAAGGAACCTTCATCTTGACAAAACGCATGTTCGCCCTAGATTTGGGTTATGGGACTTTTAGATATATTCCGTCCCAGGTACCCGCGTGACGCCGAGAAGGCCGTCACCGCGCAGAGCTTCAAGTCGATAACCGAATACGCCCCGGCGTTCGCACCGTGGAACGGCACCCTCTACGAGAAGGCGCTGACCCGTGCGTGCGTCGAGCGCACGGCCGTCCTCGCATCCAAGCTCAAGCCGGAGGTACTTGGCTCGGAAACATGCAAGCCTAAGGTGCGTAGGCTTTTCGAGACCGCCCCCAACCAGTACATGAGCTGGCCCGAGCTCATAAGGCGGACTGTCACCGTGCTGCTCACGGACAACACCGTGGCGCTCGTCCCCGCGCTCGACCGAAACCTTGAGACGGTGGGCATCTTCCCCCTCAAGTTCGACAGCGCCGAGGTCGTGGACATGGGCGGCGAGCCGTGGGTCAAGTTCTACGTGGGCTCCGGCGGCGAGCCGCTCGTGATCGAGCTGTCGCGCGTGGCGCTTCTCACGCGCTTTCAGTACGAGAGCGACTTCTTCGGCGGCACCAACGACGCGCTCGACTCCACGCTCAGGCTCATGGACTACCAGGAGCAGGCGCAGGCCGAGGCCATCAGGAACGGCGCGAACATCAAGTTCATCGCGGGCACCAGCTCGACGATGCGCCCCGAGGACATCGCCAAGAAGCGCGAGGAGTTCTCCGAGGACAACCTGAGCGCGAAGAACAAGACCGGCCTCATGCTCTACGACAGCACGTTCAGCTCGATGAAGCAGGTCGAGCCGATGAGCTACACCGTCTCCACCGAGGAGATGGAGCGCATCGAGAACAACGTGTTCTGCTACTTCTCCATCAACAAGGACATCCTGACCTCGGACTTCTCCGAGGAGCAGCTGGACGCCTTCTACGAGGCGGTCATCGAGCCCATCGCCGTGCAGATGGGCGAGAAGCTGACGCAGATGCTTTACACCATGCGCGAGCGCAGAGCGGGCAACTACGTCATGTTCAGCGCCAACCGCCTCGAGTACGCGTCCAACGCGTCCAAGCGAAACATGGTGCGCGACATGATCGACCGCTCCGTCATGACCATCAACGAGGGCCGCGAGATATTGCAACTCCCGCCAGTCGAGGGCGGCGACGTCTTCTACGTGCGCGGCGAGTACAAGAACGGCTCCGGCATCGCGTCCGCCGTGGGCAGCGGCTCCACGCCCGTCGGCAACGGCAAGCAGGGCAACCAGGGCGTCCCCGCGAGCGACGACCCCGACCGCGACCCCGGCGGAGACGACGACATCTACAACGACACGGACGGACGCGGCCACAAGGAGGTCGACCCGTAATGCCATTCAAGCCAGACGAGCGCCAGTACCGCTCGCTAACCGGTTCCCTCTCCGCCATGGCGGATACAAGCGACGGGTCCAAGGCCTACAGGGTCGAGGGCTACGCAACGACGTTCGATGCGCCCTACGAGCTGTACAAGAACTACGAGGGCGAGCCGGTGTACGAGTGCATCCGCTCGACGGCCCTCGCCGGCGCGGACATGAGCGACATCATCTTCCAGCTCAACCACGAGGGGGCACCGCTCGCGCGCCTGCGCAACGGCTCCCTCACCGTCCATGTCGACGAGCACGGCCTGGGAATCGATGCCACCCTCAACGGCTCCCGGCAGTCCCGCGACGTGTTCGAGGCCATCTCCAACGGCCTCATCGACCGCATGAGCTGGGGGTTTACCATCGCGAAGGACGGCCTCGACTACGACGAGGAGACCCGCACCTTCTACATCAACAAGGTGGACAAGATTTTCGATGTATCCGCAGTGTCCTTCCCGGCCAACGAGGACACCGCGATCCATAGCGCACGCTCCTACTTCGACGGAGTGATCGAGGTCGGGCGCAGGGAGTCTGCGCGCGTGCGCGACAGGGAGCTGCGGCAGAGGGCCGCGCTCAAGCTTCGATTGCTCTAAAGAGGAGTGACAATGGAATTCAAACTCATGGATGCGGCCGAGTACCGCACCCTCGACGCCGACGCCTTCGAGAAGCGCCGCGCGGAGGTCATCGCGGAGCTGGACAACGCCGACTCCAAGGTGAGCTTCAAGGACCTCAACGCCGAGGTCGCCGTCATCGAGCAGGAGACCCAGCGCCGCAACGCAGCCGTCAGCCTGCGCAACGCCACGCTGTCCGCCGTCAAGGGCGGCTCGGGCAAGGTGACCGAGGTACACGAGAACAATCCCGACGCCGCGGTCACCCGCAACGAGGACCCGTTCGACACCGAGGACTACAACCGCGCCTTCATGGAGTACGTGACGCGCGGCAAGAAGATGCCTGCCGGCATCGTGCAGCCCGGCACGCGACCCGCGAACGTCCGCGCGGACGTGTTCACCCAGACCGGCGACGTGCCGAACTTCATCCCGACAACGCTGGCGAACACCATCATCCAGAAGATGACCGAGTACGGCACGATCTACCCCAAGGCAACCAAGCTCTCCGTGCCCGGCGGCTACGAGATCTCCGTGTGGGACTACCTGCCCACCGCGAGCTGGGTGACCGAGGCCAAGACGTCCGACGACCAGAAGGTTACCGACGCCACGCGCATCTCGTTCCTGTACTACATGCTCGAATGCAAGGTCGCGCAGTCCCAGCTCGCTCAGATCACGACCATGCAGATGTTCCAGCGCCAGTACCCGGCCAAGATCGCCGAGGCCATGGTCCGCGCCCTTGAGCAGGCCATGGTCAACGGCTCCGGCACCGGCCAGCCGCTCGGCATCCTCAAGGACACCCGCCTGACCGACGCCAACAAGGTGACGTTCGCCGAGGACGCCATCGGCACGTGGGCGGGCTGGGCCACCATCCTCAAGAAGGTCAAGGCCCCCTACCGCGCCCGCGGCGAGTTCACCATGACGCAGGCCACGTGGGACACCTATGTCGACGGCATGGTCGACACCAACGGCCAGCCCGTCGCGCGCGTCAACTACGGCGTGGACGGCGCACACGACACCGCGTACCGCCTCATGGGACGCCCCGTGAACATCGTCCCCGAGGACATCCTGCCCAACTACGAGGACGCCAAGGGCGGTTCCGCGGACACCCCGTGCATCCTGTTCGGCGACCTCTCCAACTACCTGTTCAACCAGCAGATGGGCATGCGCTCCGTCACCTGGACCGACGAGGACAAGAACCTCGTCAAGCAGAAGGCCCAGATCGTCGTGGACGGCAAGCTCGGCGACGTCAACGGCATGCTCGTCATCTCAGCCCCCAAGAAGGGCATGTAGGGACGCTAGGAGGGAGGCCCCGCGATGTCTCTCAAGGATGACGTCAAGGTCGCCCTCCGCGTGACCTCGGACATCTACGACCCCGAGGTCGACGCGCTCATAGCGGCCGCGAAGGCGGACCTCATGCGCGTCGGCGTGCCCATGACGATGCTCTACGACGACACCGTCGACCCGCTGTGCCGCGCCGCGATCATGCTCTACTGCAAGTCGCGGTTCGGCTACGACAACGACGACGCCTCGCGCTTCGAGTCCGCCTACCGCCAGACCCTCAAGGACATCCGCAACGCCCCCACGGCCTACGGGGGCCGTCCATGAGGTGGAACGCGGCCGTGACGCTCCTCGCCTATCCCGACAGGCACCAGGGGCCCGACGGCTCGATCGTGTACGGCGAGCCCGAGCGGCGCGTCCGCTTCTGCAACCCCTACACCGTCGGGGCCGACTCGTGGGCGACCGCCGTCGACCTCGGCCTGCGCGCCGACGCCGAGATACAGCTCCGCGCGTGCGACTACGCCGACGAGTCCTCCTGCGTCTACGAGGGCGTCGAGTACGACGTCGAGAAGGTGACCCGCACCGGCGAGCTGGTGCGCCTCCAGCTGGGGAGGAGGGCGTCCAATGGCTGACATCGCTATCGGCGCGGACGCCTTCGCCTCCGCGCTGGAAGACATCTTCGAGGACGTCGAGCGGGTCTCCCGCGACGGCCTCAACGAGGGCGTGACCGAGGGCGCGAAGACCGGTGCCAGGGAATGGCGGTCGGGCGCGCGCTCGAACTTCAAGGGCCGGGGAAAGTACGCCAAGAGCATCCGCTACAAGGTCGACCGGCGCGGAGACCGCCCGCAGGCAACCGTCTACTCGACGATGCCGGGACTGCCGCATCTCCTCGAGAAGGGGCACGCCACCGTGGGCGGCAACTTCGTCCCGGGCCGCGAGCACATCGCGCCGGCGGCGGAGGAGGCCTTCGACCGGGCCTCGAAGGCGGCGGCGGACGCGATAGGGGAGGGCCTATGACAAGCGACGAGCTGGTCTTCTCCGCGCTGTCTGCGCTCGGCCTGCCCATCGTCAACCTCGCCCGCACGGGCTCCATCAACGAGCGCCCCAGGGTCTCGACGCCCTTCCTCATGTTCGGCGTCGACGGCGGCGGCGAGGTGTACGCGGACGATTCCGTGTGGGCGGCGATCCCCCGCTACCGCGTGCAGCTGCTCGAGCGCACACCGGACCCCGAGCTTGAGGGGAGGCTGACCGGCCTCCTGCGGGAGACGTTCGGCCCCACCAAGACCTACATCGACTGGTCCGAGTCCGAGAAGGCCCGGATAACCAGCATCTACTTCTCGATAACCCATACCGACTGAAAGGCGACACCATGGCAACCACTTCCGCCAACAAGGTGAAGTTCGGTCTCTCCAACGCGCACTACGCGGTGTACGACGACGAGGCCGGCAAGTACGGCACCCCCGTCCCCATCAAGGGCAGCGTCAACCTGACGATGGACCCCGAGGGCGACTCCAGCAAGTTCTACGCCGACAACGTGGCGTACTACGCGACCAACAAGAACTCCGGCTACTCCGGCTCCCTTGAGATCGCCTTCGTGGAAAAGCAGCTCCAGATCGACCTGCTCGGCTTCGTCGACGACGGTGGCCTCCTGCTGGAGATGACCGACGCCCAGCCCAAGTCCTTCGCGCTGCTCTTCGAGATCGACGGCAACGTGAACAAGCAGCGCTGCGTCTTCTACAACTGCACGCTCGCGCGCCCCACCAACGAGGCGTCCACCACCGAGGACACCGTGGAGCCCCAGACCTCCACGCTCGACATCACGGCCATCGGCCGCGACCTCGATTTCAAGGGCGAGTCCAAGAACGTCGTCAAGGGCGTCATCGACAACAGCGCCGAGAACAAGACCAAGTACGACGGCTTCTACACTGCCGTGCTGCTTCCCACCAAGGAGGCCTAGGGACCGGCGGGGGCGCTCGGTGCGCCCCCGCCCCTTTTCTTCCGCGCAGCGAAAAGCCCTCGCGGACCCGGCGCAGTAGGCCCGCCGGGCCCGCGAGACCTTTTTGCCGAACCGAAGGGAGCCTACCGGCATGAAGCACGACATCGACGGGAGCGGGGAGCGCGAGATCCGCTGCTCCGTCTACACGCTCACCGTGTACGAGCAGGAGTTCAAGAGCTCGATGGTCAAGGACGTATACGGCGTCATCGACCTCAGGGCCAACGGGGCCGAAGCGGTGACCGCCGAGTACGTGGCGAACCGCCTCGCCGCCGCCATGCCCGAGGGCGGGGACGGCAAGCGCAAGCCGCTGCCCAAGGCCACGCTGGCGCTCGTCGCCCGCGCGTTCCCCGACACCATCGTCACGACCATCGACTACACCGCCGACAACTGGGAGGCGTACGTGCGCGCCTACTGGGCGATGCTCCGCACGGGCGACGCCCTCTCCGGCGGCGCACAGACAACCCCCTCCTTCGAGGCGTGGGTCGCGTCCATCGGCGACGTGGACCTCAAGGAGGTATCAAACACCGTCTTATCCTGCATGGAGGACGGCGTGTTTCACCCCCGCGCTCCCCGCAGGTAGCGGGGACGGCGGCACCGAGTACGAATCGCTCCAGTGGACGGCGCTCTTCACGAGCGGCCTCAAGCTCAACGTCCCGTACTCGGAGCTGCTCTCCATGCGCGTCCCCGTGCTGCTGATGATGCTCGAGTCGCAGCGCCCGAGGACCGAGCCCAAGCGCCCGACGGTGCGCAAGGCCACGCAGGCCGACATCGACGCGCTGCTGTTCGGGTAGCGCAACCTTTTACAAGAGACGAATAGACCGGGGGGGGGTGACCGCACGATGGCAGACGCCTACCGTGGACTCACCATCCGCATCGGCGGCGACACCACCAAGCTCACCGCAGCGCTCCGCGCCGCCCAGAGGGCGTCCCAGCAGACGCAGGCGGAGCTGCGCAAAGTGGACAAGGCCGCGCGGTTCGACCCCGACTCGATATCCGCCGGGACGCTCAAGATGCGCCTCATGGAGGAGCGGGCGGAGGACCTCGCCGGCCAGCTCAAGGTCACGAACACGGCCTACGAGCAGCTGGGGAACACCGTGCCCGAGGGCGCGGACAAGACCGTCCGCCAGCTCTCCGAGGAGACCGACAACGCCGCCCTCGCCGCCCAGCGCGCCCTCGACCGCTACAACAAGGTCGACGACGAGCTCGAGAACATGTACGTCGCCATCAACAAGGCGGCGCAGGCGAGCGGCGAGTTCGACGAGAAGTTCGACCTGCGCAAGGCCGACGACATCGAGAAGGCCGTGCATGACATGGTCGAGATGGGCGTCGTCACGCAGGACGACGCCGACAAGCTCTCCTACCTGCGCGCCACGTGGCAGGAGGCCTTCAACGGCAACGAGGCCGCGAAGGCCGTCCAGACTTTCCGCGAGCTCGAGGTCAAGGCCGAGGGCCTGAACGCCGAGCTCAAGAGCACGCATACCGAGCTGGCCCAGCTCAAGGCCCCATCGGCCCTCTCGTCCTCTTTCGAGGACACGAGGCGCGCCGTGGCCCGCATCGACAGCCAGATCAAGCTCCTTGAGGACGACGCCCGCCGCGCCGACGAGGCGCTGCGCATCGACCCCACCAACACGGCCGCGGCCCAGCGCAAGATGGCCGACCTCGCCAAGGCCGCAGAGCTCGCGTCCGAGAAGGCGCGCCTGCTCGGCGACGAGATGGAGGCCTACGAGGAAGCAGGCGTCAAGGACATCGCCAAGGGCATGGGCGACACCGCCACCGAGGCCCAGAAGGCCAACGAGGCCTACGCGGAGGCCGCAGAGGCCCTGTCCCGAGCTAAGGCCGAGCTCGAGGACTTGAAGGCGACCCAGCAGCGCCTCACCGACTCCACCGACGACGTGGGCGAGGAGTGGGAGCGCAACGCGGCGGAGATCGCGCACGCGACCGACGAGGTGCAGCAGCTTGAGGCCGCAGAGAGGCAGGCCAACGAGAACCGCGACGCGGCCAACATGGCCGACGAGTACAGCAGGCTCTCCTCGGAGCTCGAGGCGGCCAAGACGCAGGCGCAGGGCTTCGGCCAGCGGATGCAGGAGGCCGGCGACAAGGGCCGGGGCGCGCTGGAGTCTATCGGCGACTTCGGCACGGCGCTCTCCGCCACCGTCACCCCCGCACTCCAGCAGGTGGGCGACTTCGCCATCGGCTCGGCGACCGACATCGACTCGGCGTACCGCGACATGCGCAAGACCGTTCAGGGCACCGAGGGCGACTTCCAGAAGCTCAAGCAGGCCGCAATCGACTTCTCCAGCCAGAACGTCACGAGCGCCGACCAGATCCTTGAGATCCAGGCCATCGGCGGCGAGCTGGGCATCGCGGTCGAGAACCTCGAGACGTTCTCCACGGTCGTCTCGAACCTCGACATCGCCACCGACCTAGACACCGAGTCCGCCGCCGAGGGGCTGGGCCACCTCAGCAACATCATGCACCTCACGAGCGACGACATGGTGTCGTTCGGCGACTCGCTCGTGCGCCTCGGCAACAACGGCGCGTCCACCGAGACCGACATCATGGAGGTCGCCACCCGAATCGGATCCATGGCGTCCATCGTCGGCATGTCGACCCCCGACGTGCTGGCCCTCGCCTCGTCCATCGCGAGCACGGGCCAGAAGTCCGAGGCGGCGGGCACCGCCATCGCCAACACCATGAGCGACATCGAGACCGCCGTCGCCAACGGCGGCGCCGGCCTCCAGGCGTTCGCCGAGACCGCCAACATGTCCGCGGAGGACTTCGCCGACACGTGGAACAGCGACCCGACCGCAGCCCTCAAGGCCTTCATCGATGGCCTGAACCAGATCGAGCAGGGCAGCGGCTCCGCCGACGCCGCGCTCAGCGGGCTCGGCATCACCGGCACCCGCCAGAAGCAGGCCATCATGGGCCTGATGCAGACCATCGGCGGGCTCAACGACAACCTGACCATGTCCAACGACGCGTGGAACGGCGTCGCGGACCAGTGGGGCGCGGCGGGCGACGCCGCGAACGAGGCCAAGGCCAAGAACGAGGGCCTTTCCGGCTCCCTCGACCGCATCAACAACGTCGCCAAGAACATGTCCTCGGAGCTCGGCGACGCCGTGGCCCCCATCATCAGCGACCTCGCCGACAAGGCCGCCGACCTCGGCAAGGCGTTCGGCGAGACCGACGACGGCTTCAAGCGGGGCGTCGCGGGCGCGGGGCTCTTCGCGGCCGCTCTCGGCCCCGGGCTCACCGTCACCACGGGCATGTTCAAGGGGCTCGGCAAGCTCACGGACAGGCTCAAGTCGGGCAAGAACGCGTGGGACAACATGACGGGCGGCGTCAAGGCCGCGGCCACGGTGCTCGGCGTCGCCGAGGACTCCACCGAGGCCGTCAAGCTCGCCACCGAGGGCCTGACCACGGCCCAGAAGCTCTCCGCGGCCGCCACGAACATCGGCTCCATGGCCCTCGCCGGGCTCAAGGGCGTAGCCATCGGCGTCGCCGTCGCGGGCATCGGCCTGCTCGTCTCCAAGCTCATGGAGGCCAAGCAGGAGCAGGAGCTCATGGCGGACGCCACCGAGAGCGCCGCCGACATCATCGCCGACGCCGATGGCTCGGTCAGAGGCATGGGCGACAGCCTTGAGGACGCGTCCGGCGACGCCAACTCGTTCCTCCAGGGGATGAAGGACCTCGCCGACCAGACGCGCGACTCGTTCACCGAGGTCGCCACGAACAGCGCCCAGCTCGACGGCTACCTCTCCACCATCGACGAGCTGGGCAACAGGGACCTGCCGCTCACCGCCTCCCAGCAGGAGCGCCTGAAGGACGCCGTCAAGGGATACAACGACATCACGGGTCAGTCACTTGACGTCATCGACCAGCAGACCGGCAAGCTCTCTCAGAACACCGACGAGGTCACCAAGAACGCGCAGGCCTGGAAGGACAAGGCCCGCGCCGAGGCCTACTCGCAGTCCGCGACCGAGTACTACAAGAAGGAGGCCGAGGCGTCGCTCAAGCTCTCGCAGGCGCAGGAGAAGCTGTCCGACGCGCAGAAGCGCTACGACGACGCCCTCGCGGTGACGCAGAGCGGCATAGATGTGAACTCCAAGGAGTACCAGGACGCCGCGAAGTCGCTCATCGGGCTCACGGGCGAGGTCAACGACGCCAAGAAGGAGGTCGACAAGTACGGCAAGGCGGAGGAGACGGCGGCGGAGAACGCCGACTACCTCGCCACCCAGTCCGCCATCCTCGGCTCGACGCTCGACCAGGGCATCAAGGACCAGCTGACCTCGCTCCCGCAGGAGATGCAGGAGACCGGCTATAACATCGCCTCCAACCTCTCGCAGGGCATAGCCGACGGCAAGATCAGCGTCGACGACGCGATGAACTTCATCTCGTCCTCGACCGACATCCTCGCGGCCCTCCCCGCGTCGCAGCAGGAGACCGGCTCGGCCATAGCCCAGCAGCTCGCCGCCGGCATCAGCTCCGGCAACGTGAGCGTGCAGGACGCGACCAGCCTGCTCTCGCAGCTCGCGACCCTCAACCTCAGCGGCCTCGGCGATCTTGGCCAGGCCTACGGCTCGGACCTCGCCCAGCAGCTCGCGACCGCCGTCTCGAACGGAACGATGGACGTCGGCACCGCCTCCAGCTTCATGCGGGAGGCCGCGAGCGCGCCAGCGAGCGAGCTCCCCGGCATCTACCGGAAGTACGGCGTCGAGATGCCCGCGGGCATGGCGGCGATGGTCAAGGCCAACGCGGACAAGCCCGCGAAAGAGGCCAAGAAGATGGCCGACGGCGCAAAGGACGCCGCCAGCGCCGACACCAAGTCCAAGGGAAAGGACTTCGCCAGCGGCTTCGCCAACGGCATCAGCGAGGGCGTCGGCGGCGTGCTCGCCGCAGCGAAGTCCATGGCCGCGCAGGCCCTCGCAGCGGTGCAGGAGACCCAGAAGTCCGGCTCGCCCTCGCGCATCACCAAGGGGTTCGGCCATGACTTCGGCGACGGCTACACCATCGGCATCCGGCAGCGCGCCAAGCAGGTCGCGGGGGCCGCGAGCTACCTCACGTCCCGCGCGCTCGACGCGGCTCGCATCGACTCGCTCGGGGCCGACCTCGCCGGTGCCGCCATCGAGCAGCGGGCGGTAAAGCTGTCCGAGCCCGACATCGCCCGGTTGCAGGTCGCACTCGCCGCATCGGACGGCTCGGCCGCCATCGTGGCCCGGCTCGACAGCATCGAGCGCAACCTCGGGCCCATCATCAGCGCCAACGCGCCCGTGGTCACCATGACCGACAGGCAGCAGGCGCGCTACATCGAGAGTCTGGGGTTCACGCGATGAGGATCACGTACACCACGAGCGACGGGGAGGCCTTCGACCTCTCCGGCCGCCCGTACACCGGCATCACGGGCGACGACCCCAAGGGCTGGAAGCTTGAGGCCAGCGGGCGTGCGTACCTGCCAGCCAAGCGCGAGTTCAAGGCCACGGTTCAGGCCGTCGGCTCCAAGCAAGCGACGAGGCGGGCGCTCGACCGTATGCTCGACAAGTGCGACCGAGACGCCCGGGAGGAGACGCCCGGCAGGCTCTCATACGGCGAGTGGTACATCGACTGCTACGTCATCGAGGGCGACTGCAACGAGTTGGGCGGCAACGCCGTCTACGAGCTCACGTTCGCCGCGCCCGACCCTGCGTGGAAGCGCGACGTCCTGCACCGGTTCTTCCCGGCATCGGGCAGTGTTGCCGTCGAGCTCGGCATCGACTACCCACACGACTACCCGCACGACTACGGGGCCAAGGCCACCGGCGGGACGCTCACCATCGACACGGTGGGCGAGTGCGACCTCAGGATCGTCATCTACGGCCCGGCCGTGAGCCCCTACGTGCGCATCGGCGGCAACGTCTACCAGGTGGACGTCGCCGTGCCAGACGGCGCGCTCCTCACCATCGACTCGACCCGCAAGGCGTCGATGGCGGGCGACGCCGTCGTGCTGCGCGACCGCTTCGGCAACGCGACCGACGTGTTCAACAGGCGGCGAAGAGGCTACGAGGGCTCGGGGAGCTACATCTTCCAGCGCATCGCCCCCGGCAAGGACATAGGCGTGTCGTGGCCGCAGTCGTTCGGCTTCGACCTGCACGTCATAGAGAGGCGGGGGCGGCTGCCATGGACCTGGTGCTGAGGGGTGCCGACGGCACCGACATCATGCTCATCTCGCCCGAGAGCGCCGAGTTCGCCTACGGCGACTCCGAGAATGACATGGAGATCCGCTTCCCCGACAGCCGGTACCGCCCCGCATTCGCGCGCTGGGGCTACGTGTTCGCCCCCGGCACCGACTACGGCGGGCTCGTCACCCACGTCGCCAGCGAGAGCGGGCGCGTGAAGTGGAAGGGCTGGACGTGGAGCGGGCTGCTGGCGAACAAGGTGCTCGTGCCAGATTCCGGGCAGGACTACCTCACCGTCTCGGGCGAGGCCAACGCCGTCATCGGCAGGCTCGTCGAGAGGTGCGGGCTCGCCGCGTGCATGGCCGCGTCCACGGAGAACAGCCGCAAGACCGTCGGCCAGTTCCGCTTCGACCTCTACACCGACGCGTGGACGGGCATCCGCAAGATGCTCGCGACCGTCGGCTGCAAGCTGCGCATCCGCCACGACGGCGAGAGGGCGGTGCTGAGCGCCGTGGAGATAAGGGACTGGTCGGAAGACGAGGCTTTCGACTCCGACCTCGTCGACGTGAGGGTCGACGTGGACTACCAGCCCGTCAACCACCTCGTGTGCCGAGGCGTGGACGAGAAGCATAACCGCGCGAGCGTCGAGCTCTACGCCGACGCCTCCGGCAACGTGTCCGAGACGCAGACGTTCAAGGGGGTGCAGGAGCGGGCGGAGTACTACGACTTCACCACCGCCGAGCGCGGCAAGCTCGTCGAGGACGGCACCAAGAGGCTCAAGGGCTACTGGGAGAAGGCGCAGACCGTCAAGGTCGAGCTGTCCGCGAGCGACGACCGTTTCGACATCGACGACATCGTGGGCGGCATCGACTCCCGTACGGGAATCGCCGCCAAGGCGTCAATCACCAAGAAGGTGGTCACCGTGGACTCCATGGGCAACGCCACCGTGGAATACGAGACGTGAGGAGAGACATGATCGACCGGCAGTACGTGCACTGCGAGTGCGACGTCGAGGGCTGCGGAAGGGTCCTCAACTGCGCGCCGTACGAGGTCGAGGCGAGCGGCTGGGGCATCCGCGCCAGCTACGCCACCTACGACGGGGCGGTGCGCACCTACGACCTGTGCCCCGCGCACCTCGCCAGGTTCAAGGCCGTGCGCGAGAAGCAGGACAAGACGATAGAGACGTACTTCAGACCTAAGGAGCGGTAATGGCATTCGAACTCATCACGGGCCACGCGGGCAGGAGCCACGTCGACTCCTCCGACATGGGCGAGGCCTTCGCGGGCATCGTCGGCAAGGGCCGCTACATCCTCGACACGGGCGAGGGCATGGCCTGCGCCATGTCCGACAGCAACACGCTCACCGTGGGCACCGGCTCCATGCTCATGGACGGCCGCATCGTCCGCAACGAGACGGCGGCAGCCTTCAAGATTGCCAACGGCATGCAGGGGCAGTACCGCCACGACCTCGCGTGCCTGCGCTACACGCTCGACCGCTCCAACGACTCCATCGAGAGCGTCGAGCAGGTGGTGCTCCAGGGCACGCCCGCGACCACCGCGAGCGAGGCCAAGGACCCAGAGTACGAGGCGGGCGACATCCTCTCGGGCGACCTCTCCTCCACGGTGCCCATCGCCCGCGTGAAGCTCGACAACCTCACGCCCACGTGCGAGGCGCTGCTTGGCTCGGTGGCGTCGCTCGCGACCCTCGGGGATTCCGTATCCCAACCTGGCCCATGGATTCAGCACAAGCGTTTTACACAGCGCACATCGGCGAGCGGAAACATGAATTTTGAGGGCCTCACGTACGGTAAATATGTCGTACTGTGTGCCATTGCAGCTAATGACATCGTGGCGATTCCCTACTATCAGTCGCCGAGTAACAAATTACTCGGAGCGCACATCATCAGGGACACAAGCACATACGCCGCCGTCGTCAACACGAACGTAACTGTCGACGTCTGGTACTACGAAATTCCGAGTGTCTAGCATTCCGTTCCTAGAGCACTCCGTAGACGAACCACTGCGTCTCGCTCACGCGGTTCGTGCCGTTGGTGTAGGCGTCACGTCCTGCGAATGTCGTCAACGTCATACGACAGTCGTAATTAGAATGGAGGCTGCTTGCCCGGTACCCGCCAGCCAAGTGAACTGTCTCCACATTGCTTGAGAGGGCCGCCACCGGGACTATGGCCGTCGTGATGCCGACGTAACCGTTTTTAGCAACAACGACGAGCAGGCTCGCTCCGCTTACGTCGATGGTTGCGGTCGCTGCGCCGCTCGTGGTTGCCAGGAGCTTTGGGGATACGGAATCCTAGCTCCCGAGTATCAGCCGCTCAACCACTTTCTGCGCATCCTTGCAGATGCGCGGCCTCGGCACGATGTAGTGCTCGTATGCCGTGCCGATATCGGTGTGCCCGAGCATCATGGCCACGGTCTCGATACCCACGCCTGCCTCCACGGCGAGCGTCGCCCACGTGTGACGGCATTCCGTCATCGAGGTCCAGGCGGCTCCGGCTCGGCGGCAAGCGGACTTGATCCTCCGCGCGATGGCGTCGGGCGACAGATCGCACAGCCAGCCCGAGCGGCCCTTTCGCAGCGCGCGCAGGCGTTTGACCGCGAAGCGGGGGAGCCAGCAGGACCGCGCGGAGCGCTCGGTCTTCGGCTCCTCGACGACCTCATTGCCGCGCACGACTTGCCTCGAACGGCGGATGCGGACCTCGCCGGTGCGCAGGTCGATGTCCGACCACTTGAGGCCGCACGCCTCGCCGCGCCGCAGCCCGAGGGTCACCGAGCAGATCGCGACCGCCTCGCACTCGTGTCCCCACAACGCGCGGAGGTAGGCGCGGACCTGGCTCGCCTCCATCGTGCGCGGGCGGTGCGCCGGCCTGTGCGGTAGCTCGACACCGGCGGCGGTGGGGTCGTACATCCGCACGCCGAGACGGCGGATGGCCCAGCGGATAACCTGCCGCAGGGTCTTGTATGCCTTTTCGGCGGCCCCCGGCAGCTCAAACGAATCGATCCAGCCCTGTACGCCCTCGGGCGTTATCGCCTCGAGTTCCAGCTCGCCCCAGCGAGGCAGGACGTGCAGCGCTAGCGCGCTCTCGTATCCGGCCAGGGTGCAGGCGCGCAGCCTGCCGCGCTTGTCGTCCATGTACCTCTTCGCGGCTTCCTCGAACAGCATCTCAAGCTCCAATCAACCGGTAAATCCCAGACGTCTCAAGCGTCCCCCTTCGCTCGAAACGTCTGGGATTTGTCGGTTGCAGACCCGGTGAAAGGAGAACAGATGTTCCAACCACAACAGCCGTATCCGGGCTGGGGAGCGCCGCCCATGTGGCAGCAGCCCCAGTACCGGCCGCCGGATGACGGCGGCATCCAGAACGTCCGCACGGTGGCGAACGAGGCGGAGGCGCGCCAGTGCGTGTGCCCGCTCGGGTCGCGCGTCCTGCTCATGGACGCCAGCGAGCCGCGCTTCTACGTGAAGGAGACGGACTTCAACAACGTGTCGACGGTGCGCGCGTACGAGTTCCACGAGGCCTCGTCCGCGCCGAAGCGAAGCGAGTACATCACCCGCGAGGAGTTCGAGGAATGGAAGGCGAGCCATGAACCCGTTGTTCAACCAGAGGCAGACGAGGCAGCAGCCGGACATGCGGCGGCTGTTCCAGATGATGGGCCAGTACACACCCGAGCAGGCGAGGGCGGAGGCGGAGCGCATCGCCGCTGAGCGCGGATACACGCCCGATCAGGTAAATCGGGCCATAGAGCAGGCGCAGGGCATCGCCCGCATGCTCGGGATCTCATAGCGGAAAGGCCCGAAGGGAGGTGGTTCCAGTGGGCACCTAGGAGGGCGCGTCGAAGGACCGCCCGGATACAAGCGACGAATCAAGTGAAGGCATCCCCGGTGAAAGGAAAGAAAGATGTCTGAGGAAATGGGCGTCAGCATGGGCGACGCATTGCAGATGGCGACACGCGCGAACGACGGCAACGGCTTCGGCGGCAACGGGGCATGGTGGATCATCGTGCTCTTCCTGTTCATGTTCGGCAACGGAGGGTTCTGGGGCAACCGCGGCAACGGCCAGCCGGTGACCGACTCCGGCCTCTGCGACGCCATGAACTTCAACAACCTCGAGAACGCCGTCGGGCGTCTCTCCGACAGCGAGAACCTGCACATGATGCAGCTCTCGCAGGGCCTCGCGTCCCTCGGCTACGAGAACGCGCGACTCGCCAACGAGACGCAGGCGGGCGTCATGCAGGGCAAGTACGAGAACTCCCGTCAGCTGGCGGAGTGCTGCTGCACCACGCAGCGCGCCATCGACTCGGTGAACGCGAACATCAACGAGAAGTTCGCCGCCATCGAGAAGGGCCAGCTCCAGCAGACCATCTCGGCCCAGCAGAACCAGCTCAACCAGCTCTACATGCAGCAGCAGCTCTGCGGCGTGGTGCGCTACCCCAACGCCACCACCTACAGCGCTGGGTCGAACCCGTACTTCGGCGCGGGCTGCTGCGGCGGCTTCTAGAGGGTGGTGGCCATGTCATCCATCCTCTCCACCTACACCACGGGCGGCGCGACCGTCGCGGCGGGGGCCACGCTCCCGCTCGGCAGCGCCACCCACCGGTGCGGCTGCATGGCACTCGACGGCAGCGCCGTCCGCGTGCCGTGCCCCGGCTACATCCGCGTCGACGCGAGCGTGTGCTTCGCGCCGACCGCAGCCGGTGCCGTCACCGTGAATCTGGTCGACGGCACCGTGGTCGTGGCCTCCGCCACCGCCACATCGACGGCCGCGAACCAGATGATCGCCATACCGCTTACCGCGACCCTCAAGGGGTCCCGCTGTTCCGACGCCAAGGTGCTCTCGCTGACCGCGAGCGCCGCCGGAACGACGGGCCCAACGAGCGTCCGCGTCACGAGCGAATAACCGGCAGGGGCCGGGGCCTTCGGGCCCCGGCCCTTTCCATGCCGTGGGAACGGGGGTGATTCCATGAACCCTTTGCAGACGTCCGACATGATCGCGCTCGGGTCGCTCCTCATCGCGGCCTTCGCCCTCGTCGGCTCCTTCGTCGGCAAGACGCGCGACAGCTCTGCTCGCGACCAGCTGGTCAACGACAAGCTCGACCGCAACAACGAGATGGCCCGCGAGACCCGCGACACGGTGCGCGACATGAGCAAGAAGCTCGACGACCACGGCCAGAGCATCGTGCAGCACACCGAGCAGATCGCGACCCTCTTCAACGACGTCAAGCGAATTGAGTCCCAGTGCGCCTTTTGCAAGGCGGGAGGGACCGACTAGAAAGGAGGCCAGCGATGAACTGGCAGGACAGAATCAGCAACAAGGGCTTCTGGCTCACCCTCATCCCCGCAGTGCTCCTGCTCGTGCAGGTGTGCGCGGCTCCGTTCGGCTACGAATGGGACTTCGTGGTGCTCAACCAGCAGCTCGCCGCCATCGTCAACGCCCTGTTCTCCGTGCTCGTGATCCTCGGCGTCGTCACCGACCCGACCACCCCGGGCATCACGGACAAGGGCAAGGGGGGCGGTGCCGATGAAGGGCTTTAAGCGCCTCGCGGCGGTCGCCGCGTGCTCCGCGCTCTCCCTCGCCCTCGCGCTCGGCTGCGCGACCCCCGCGCTCGCCTACGTGCAGAGGGAGACCATCGTCAACTCCGGCCACGGCTACGCCTCGCCGTCCTATCTCGTGATCCACGAGACCGCGAACCCGGGCGCGAGCGCGTACAACCACATGCTGCTGTACTCGCGCGGCTACGACTACGCGGTGCAGTACGTGATGGAGACCGACGGCTCGACCGTCTACCACTGCATGGCCGACAACCGCCTCGCGTGGGCGGTCGGCTCGGGCAACTACAACTGCGTGAACATCGAGCTGGCGCATGCGACCAACGCGTCCGACTTCTCCAAGCAGTTCGACGAGGCCGCTAAGTGGGCGGCGGGCTACCTCAAGTACCGAGGCTGGGGCATCGACCGTATGCTCAGCCACAACCAGTGCCGCTACATCTGGGGCGGCACAGACCACACCGACCCCGTCGGCTACTTCCAGCAGTACGGGCAGTCGTGGGGCTCGTTCGTTGCCCGCGTGAGGGGCTACCTCAACGGCGGCTACCAGCCGTCCACCGGTGCGGGCATGCCCGCCCAGACGCCCTCCACCGGCACGGGCTTCGGCGGCACCTACACCTGCATGGTGGACGCGCTCAACGTCCGCTCCTCCATCTGGGGCGGCGTGGCGACGCAGTACACGCGCGGGCAGACCGTGAACCTCGATGACTGGTACGCCATCAACGGCGGCTACGTCTGGGGCCGCTACACGAGCTGGAGCGGGGCGATCCGCTACGTAGCCGTAGGCCGGGCGACTGGCGCTGTCGCGGCGGACGACTACCTCATCAAGGGCGGCAGCGCCCCGTCCACCGGCTCGACCGGCTGGCGCACGGGGACCTACCGCTTCAACACCAACGTCAACATCCGCTCGGGTGCCGGTACCGGCTACGGGATCGTCGGCATGTACCGCGCGGGCCAGACGGTCAACATCTCCCGCACCGTTGCCGCAGGCGGCTACGTGTGGGGCGTCTACACCTCGTACAGCGGGCACACCCGCTACGTGGCGCTCGGCACCACGGGTGGCATCCGCTACGCGAGCTAGGAAGGGGTGCGGGGACGCTCGTCCACAACGTGACGGCGCGCGGCCGCACCTCCCGCATCGACGGGATAGGCCTCGTGCAGGGCACGTCCGGCGATCACGGCAATCTACGGCATATAAGCGACGAAGGCCCCTCTCCGCTATCATGGCGGGGAGGGGCCTTTTCTGCGTTTGGGGGGTATCGATAAAACGCGCGTAATCTGATTATTCACATGGGGTTGGAACATATCCCTGCGGTATCCCAAGCGCTCGTAAAAAAGCTGTAACCGCTGTAGTTACTGTACTTACTGTACCTAAAACCGCAGGTTTCTGTAACCGCTGTACCCACTGTAATAACCTAGGCGAAGTAGCGCTTCGGCTGAATAGCCATTCTACCAGCTAAAACGTTTTCTAATATCCCAAAATATCCTAACTGGCCCCGATGTGCGCACGGTACGGGACGGCGAAGGAGTGCATTAAATCGTCCAACGAGGGGCGGATGTAGTGCTTGCCGCTGACGCCGGGGAGCACGTGGCCCATCAGCTGCTCAAGCGTGCCGGCGGGCACCTCCCACTCGTACTCGGCGAACGTGCGCCAGGACGATCGCAGGTTCGACAGCGGTATCGCCGAGTCGCCCACGGCCTCCCTGAACCGGTACATGTAGGAGTTCTTGTTGAGGGGCAGGCCGTCCCCGCGATCGGCCAGCCAGACGGTGCCCAGCTCGCGGCGCTCGGCGATTATCTCAAACAGACGTTCGCAATACGGCTCGGGCACGAGCGCCGTCCTCCTGCTCTGCGGCGTCTTGAGGTCGCCGTCGGGCAGCGGTAGCCCGCCCGTGTTGAGCATGCGCCGCTCGATGGGCACGGCCGCGAACGCCACCCCGTCGGACTCGGCGCGGGACACCTCGTCGACCCGGACGCCAAGCGACTCGCCAACGCGGCACCCGCCGAAACACGAGAGGATGAACGGGGCCTCGGCGAGCGTCCCCCGCACGGCGGCGAGCGCGCCGGTCGCCTCGGCGATGCCGTAGACCGTGAGGGCCTTGCTGCGGGTCGTCGCCACGGGGAGGTCGTAGTCGCGCCGGAGGACGTTGACCTCGACGGCGTCGTTGCGCAGCGATATGTCCAGCATCTTGCGCATGACGACGATTGAGATGTTGGCGTTCCCCCTGTTCTGCCCCAGCAGCCATTCCTGGAACTCTGAGGGCCTGAGCCTGTCGATGGGCGTCTTCGCCCATCTGGCGGAGCACAGCTTCTCCCACGTCTCCATGTAGCGGGTCGCGGTCGAGGCCTTTATCCTGCCCTCGTCCGCCCTCCGCTCGAGCCACGGGCGGTACCACATGCCGTACACCTCTCCGAACGTGGGCGTGCGGCGCTCGGTGCCGTGCTCGACCTCCTTCATGGCGAGGAAGCGCGACGCCTCAGCGGCGGTGCACCGGAGCGTCTTGGAGCGGCGCTTGCGGCCGGCGTCGGTGTTCTCCATCCACCTGACTATGTACCTCCTGCCGCGCTGGACCTCCGTCACGGAGCCCCACGAGCGGCGTCTTGCCCTTCGTGGCATAATGTAGCCGCCTATCTACCGTGTGTTGATATGGCCCTCTGGAGGCGCTGCCGCCCGACCCCGGGCAGCGCCTCCTGCTTTTCCCTACGATCGCTTGTACGCGACGAGCATGCTCGATCCGGCCCACATCACAAGGGCTAAGCCCGCAGCGGCGTCGCATACGGTCGAGGCGTTCGTCGCGAGCGAGGCGGCAGCCGTCATGGACGCGTTGCTGCTGTTCATGTTGTCCGTGGCCTCCTCGTAGATGTCGCTGTCGAACTCCCCGTCCTCGCCGTAGGGCCCGAGGCTGTCCGTGTCCGGGTCGTACGAGTACCTGCCGACCGCCCTGTAGTCGTCATCGTTCGGGTACTCACGCACGCCCGCCGTGCACACGAGCGCCGTGGCGCTCAGCGCGATGGAGGCGACGAGCAGCCCGATGGCCCACTTCTTCGCCTTGTCGCGGTAGCTCTCAAGCGGCGTCGGCTCTGCCTTCTCCGCCGCGTCCCCCTTCTCGACTTCCCCTGCCATCATCGTTCCTTTCATACGGTTGTCCTGTATTGCCTATTCCCTCAGCGCCCCGCACCCCATCACGGCTAGCGCTTCCGGCGGCGCATCTCGACGACGCGCCCCGACGCCAGCGACTCGCACGCGGCCGCCCTCGCGTTGAGCAGGAGGCAGCGCCTCCACTCCTCGCTGCACCTGCGGTAGCAGGCCAGAAGCTCGGCCTCGCCGATGCTCCTGCACTCGCGGTCGCGGACCCTCTCGCTCCCGGGTCGCATCTCGCATCACCCCCCCCCCTCCATGAAATCGAATATCTGTTCGGTCTATCCGCTAACGTTCCTCGATCTCCGTTGGAACGAATTCCTCGGAGAGCTCTGCGAGTGCCAGCTTGCCTCCGTAGACGGTGAGCTTTCCGACGCATACGTTCAGCGGGTATTTGACATTCAGGCCAAGCATCTTCATCTGCTTTTTCGGATCGTTATCCGTGATGATCCCGAGCTCACGGCCTTTATACGTGATCTGAACGGTGCTCTTCCCCGTCAGATAGTCTACATGCTCGTTCACATACAGACTCTCGCCGCTGTGCAGGCTCCCGATGTTTGTCTTCGCCAAAAGCCATTGGGTGTCGTCGGTGATGGTTACGTTGAATGGGATGCTCATCGGTCTTCCTTTCGCCCGTGTTCGCCCTAAGCTGTCCGCATGCCCTGCCGCATGGCCTCGGCCTCGGCGTCTCGCTTGGTCTGGCCCGCCGCAGAGCGTGCGTCCATTATCAGGTTGTCTTTCCAGAGCTGGGAGCATTCACGGTAGTAGCCGAGAAGCTGGGCTTCATCTCTGGTCAGCCCGCTTGTGTCAGCGAGCACTAAATCCGCCGGTGTCGGTATTCCTGTTCCATGCCGATCGTTCGTCAGGCACATCAGGTACGAGACGGATACATCAAACGTCTTAGCGAGCTTTTCGATAACCCGATATGGCGGCATCTGTCCGTTTTCGTAGCTTGTTATCGTTCCCTGCGCTCTCCCTATGCGCGAGCCTAGCTCCAGCTGTGAAAGGCCTGCCTCTTTCCGCAGGCGTCTAATCCGATCGCTTGGTACTTCCATTACAACCTCTCTCTGAATAACAACAATTCCAATATTCCTTGAAAAAGTTGATTGAATCAATCTGAAAAACCGTTATTATGAACACGAAAAACGGAAAAACCAATGAAGGGAATAGAAGTTGCGTCCAAACATGAAAGCCGAGCGCGCTCGTCGCGATATGACCCTTCAAGAGGTCGCCGCGACTATTGGCGTCGACCCGCAAACGGTCGGGAAGTGGGAACGAGGGGTCCTCGACCCCAACTGGAAGTATGTCGTGCGCCTCTGCGCGCTTTTCGGTTGCGGTTCTGACTACCTGATGAGCGAAGTCACCCAGGCCAGCTAGAAAGGAAGGTGTCACAAGTGACGAAGAAGATGCCCAAGGCCGCCGTGCGGCCGCACCGCCCGATTCCGCCACGAACCGTAACCGCCGAGGAGCTCGAGGACGTCGACAGGATGTGCATATGGTGCATCGTGCTCTCCGTGCTATCGCTGGCGGTCTCGGTGACGTCCGCGATCGCCTGCGCTTGGCTCGCGCTGCGCTAGGGGCGGTCGTCGTCCCCGAGCGACAGCTCGAGCTCGCGGAACGAGTTGGGGTCCATGCCGAGCGCGGAGATGATGGCGCAGGCCTTCTCCCATGTGGGGTCTTTCACGCGTTCGTTCATGAGTTTCGATAGATACTGTGGCGTCGTGGTGTCGCTTGCGATGTCTGCGGGCTTCATGCCCTTGCTGTCGAGTGCGACCCTGAGGGCCTTTACGAATGCCATCCTTACCACCTCCGTCGTCGATACGTATTTTATCCAATAGTCAAAAAAATATCCAATTGGCTAAAAATATATTGCAAAGTAGCTAAAAGGCTACTACTATCAGAGCTAGCCAATTGGCTACTAAAAGCGAAGGGAGCCATCCAATGGACAAGATCAACGAGAAGGTCGGTGCATGGCTCCAGATGCCCGGCAACACCAAGGAGAAGATGGCCGACGAGCTCGGTATCACGCGCGGGTCGCTGCTTAACAAGCTCCAGGGGCGCTCCCCGTGGCAGTGGCTTGAGGTCTGCGCCATAGCTCAGCTGGTCGGCTGCACACCCAACGACTTCTGGGAGGGGTAGGGATGAAGGCCTCTGGACGGAACGACGACTCCAACGATGGCGGGATCGATTGGGTGAAGTGCCTGCTCAACTTCATCGGCGGAATCATAGGGGAGGCCGTCTTCATCCTATTTGCCAAGTAGCCAACTCCGCCAATCCCGACACCTTGATAACCGGATACCGTCTGGCGCGGTGGCTCGAAAGGAGCTGCCGTATGTATGAAAACGAAACCATCTGGACGCTCATCAGGGACAACTGGAAGTCCCTCCTTCTGAGAGCCACCGTGTCCTTTGGGATGGGAGTCGCGGTGGGCTATGTGGGCGGGAAGCTCATAGCTATCCTACGCTGAGCCAAGCGCCGACCAGAACGCCGACGAGACCGGCTATGGCCGATATGCCCGCGTTGACGATCTCCATGTTGCGGTCGTTGTTTTCAAGCTCCTCGGCCTCCATCTCGGTCAGGAGCTCAAGGGCGAGGTCCTCGCGAGGCTTGGGAGCCAGCTCGGCCAACCTCCTCTCGTGCTGTATGTTGACCAGCTCGCGCATGCGGTCCGCGACGTCGCCGACGCTCCGTTCTATTTCCCTTTTCTGCCTCGGTTCCATATCAATCCAATCCAAACAGCCAACAACGAAGCGAATCATACCAGCCGCCGCGTCAGACGGTATCCCGCCCGGTCCGCAGGGCGCGGCACTCTCGATCCTCTCTGCCGCTCCCTGCGGGGCGAGCCCCCGGTGAAACTTGACATCCGCATACCCGCTTTGGCGCAGGCAGGGGGAGCCTGTAGCGCCTGCAAGCGGCCGGCATCCCGGCTCCGTTGAAAAGCCGGGCGCGCGCCTGAGAGGGCGCGAGGCCAGCGTTCGGACGGGCGCACCTGCGGCGGGTCCACTGCCATCCCCGTTCCGATAACACGCGGGCGCGCCCACCCGGGCGCTGGCCGAGACCGTAGCGTCACCTGCGGCGCACCCACGACACTGCTGTGTCCGTTTATGGTGCGATCGGACGGGTGCGCCGTCGAGGGCGCTACGGCAATAAAAAAGCCCCCGCAGCTCGGCTGCGAGGGCATCCCCGGTGAAAGGGCGAGACGCATCTTAACACGCGAAACGCCACGTAGTTCGGGGAACACATGTTCTACTCAAAAGCCGTAACCCCTGTAACTTTCCAAGGCCCGGGGGTTACGGCAAAACGGCACCGAAGGAGGTACCGGAATGGATGATACCACGTACCCGCTCTTCTTGGCGCTGGCCGAGGAGAAGGGCATACCCAGAAAGCTCCTCTACACCCCCAGGGAGGTCTCCAAGGTGACGGGCGTCCCGTACACCACGGTCATCTACGCCTGCGACCGCGGCAAGCTCCGCTGCTCGCAGCCGAGCGGGACCAAGGGGCGCAGGCTCATACGCCCGGAATGGATCGACGAGTGGATCGAGGAGGGGACCCATGAGCGAGATTCTTTTGCTGCTTAGCGACCGCGCATCGGCCTGGTGGGGAACGTTGTCCGAGCGGACGCAGGGCGTGGTGTGCGCCTTCGTGATGCTTGCGCTCTTTGCCATCGCCGGCGCCATCGAGGGCACCGCCCCGAGCGGGATGTACTACTGATGGGCGCGGTCGAGTTCAGCGTGCCGACCGTGTTCGGCTGGCAGCGCGCGGGGTACGACCGCCGCTCGGGACGGCATTTCGAGCGGGAGGGGACCAAGCGGGTTAAGGACGAGGTGCGCGGGGAGTTCATCCGGGCCTGTCCCGAGGGGACCAAGTTCCCGCTGTACGGGCCGCACGTGCCGGTGGTCGTGACCGTCGGCACCCACCGCCCGCTGCCAAAGAGCAAGCCCAAGCGCGTGCTGCTCGAACCGGACACCGTCAAACCCGACATAGACAACATAGCCAAGCTCGTGCTCGATGCCCTCACGGGGCTCGCCTACGCCGACGACGCGCAGGTCGTCGAGGTCCACGTCACCAAGTGGGCCCGCGGCCGCAACGGCGGGGAGCGCACCGAGGTCAGGGTCGAGCGCGGTTGGGAACCGAGGGGGAGGATCACCACCGATGGAAGAGGTTGAGTCCGTGGCGCTGGCCGTGACCTACAGCGCCCCCGCCATCACGGCGGACTTCGACACGCTCGCCGAGCGCGTCAGGAAGGTCATCTCCGACTACGAGGGGGCCGTCTACGACCTCACCGACGAGGAGGACATGAAGGGGGCCAGGCGCGACCGCGCCTACCTCAACGGCCTCAAGAAGGAGATCGAGGAGCGCCGCAAGGCGGTCAAGCGCGAATATACCAAGCCGCTCAAGGAGTTCGAGGACGGCTGCAAGGCCGTCACCACGCTCATCGACGACGCGGTGGCCGGCATCAAGGGTCAGATAGACGCCGCCGAGGACGCCCGCAGGCAGGCCGCCTACGCCGCCCTCAGTCAGCACTACGAGGACGCGGCCCCGCTGCTGGTGCCGGTCGTCCCCTACGAGCGCATCCACGAGGACCAGTGGCTCAACAAGGGCTTCGGAGAGATGAAGGCCTACGCGGCCATCGACGAGAAGGTGTCCCGCGTCGCGCAGGCGTGGGAGGCGCTCAAGACCATGGCGGGCACGCTCCCGCGCTACGACGTCTGCGAGCGCGAGTTCTTCCGCACCCTCGACCTCACGGGAGCCATCCAGACGGCGACCGAGGCCGCAGCCGAGGACGCCCGCATCGCGGCGCTCCACGAGGACACCGCGCCCGATGCGGAGGAGACGTTCGCGTGGGTCGTGGAGATCCCCCGCGCCACGCGCTCCCAGATGGAGATGCTGGGCGCGACGCTGCGCCAGCGCGGCCTCAAGGGGACCATCCGCAAGCGTATCCCCGCGACGGGGGAGTAGCCCATGGAGGAGGAAGCCAGGCCGACCATCGAGCAGGCCGTGGCCCGCGTGCAGCGGGCCGTGGTCGTGCCCAAGGCCAGATACAACAAGTTCGGTAAGTTCAGCTACCGCTCGTTCGAGGACATCGTGGCCGCGCTCAAGGAGCCGTGCCGCGGGGAGGGCATCGCTTTCACGCTCGACGACTCGGTCGTGAACATCGGCGAGCGCTACTACGTGCGCTCCGAGTGCCGCGTGTTCTTCGAGGACGGCCACGGGGGCGACGTCACCGTGGCGGGCTATGCCCGCGAGGCCGAGCACAAGACCGGCTCCGACGACGCGCAGGTGACGGGCATGGCGTCGAGCTACGCCCGCAAGTACGCGCTGTGCGGGGCCTTCGCCATCGACGGCACGAGCGACCCCGACTCCCTCTCCGAGCGCCCCGCGAAGGAGCCGCCCGCCGAGGGCCCGTTCGAGGCCAAGTGCCGCAGCTGCGGGACGGCCTACACGTTCGAGAGCAGGGCTCAGTACGAGGAGTTCGCCAAGGCCCCCGGCTGCTGCGCCGCCCCGTCGTGGGCGGTGGTGTAGGTGCAGGACCTCTACGCGGAGAGGGCCGAGCTGTTCGACGCGCTCATGGCGGAGGTGCGCACGCTCAAGACGAGCGGGTGCCAGTACGCCGAGAACGAGGCGGAGTACCGCAAGGCGCTCGCCGTCGCCATCCTCGAGGAGCGCGACGGGAACACGCCCGTCACGATCGTCGGTGACATATGCCGGGGCCGCGAGGACATAGCCGAGAAGAAGCGGCTACGCGACTGCTCCAAGGCCCTCTACGAGGCCAGCGGGGAGTCGATAAACGCAATCAAGCTCAAGATACGCACCGTCGAGGAGGACATCAGGAGGATGTGGTCCAGCGGCGGCGCGGGAGAGGGGACATACCTATGAGCCTCAACATCGTCGCGATAAGCGGCAACCTCACGCGGGACCCGGAGCTCCGCACCACGCCGGGCGGCACGTCCGTCCTCAACTTCGGCGTGGCGGTGAACGACCGCCGCCAGAACCCGCAGACCGGCGAGTGGGAGGACTACCCCAACTTCATCGACCTCGCCGTGTTCGGCAAGCGGGCGGCGGCGATCGCCCCGTACCTGCACAAGGGGACGAAGGTCTCCGTCCAGGGCAGGCTCCGCTACCACAGCTGGGAGCGTGACGGCCAGAAGCGCTCCAAGGTCGAGGTCGTGGTCGACGAGATCGAGTTCATGGCACCGCGTCAGGATGCCGCCCCGCAGGCACCGGCCTACCGGCAGCCCGCGCCGCAGCCGTACCCCCAGCAGGCCTACCCGCAACCGCAGCAGCCCGCGCCGCAGTGGACGGCCCAGCAGGCCTACCAGCAGCCTCCGGCGACCACGCAACCTGCCCCGGCCCCGCAACCGGCACCCGCGCCCCGACCGCCCCAGCAGGCACCGCAGCAGGCGCACCAGCTCGTCCAGCCGCCCGAGGTCTACGACGAGGACATCCCGTTTTAAGGTAGAGAGGTGCCGTGATGGCATTCACAGTGTTCGACAACTTCGCGGACGTGTACAACGACTTCGACGAGAGCGACCCGCAGGAGGTCGAGGAGCGCCGCCTCCTCGCCGACGCGATTATGTCGTACGGGCTGAACGGCACCGTGCCGGAGCTGCCCAAGGGCGTCCGCCGCATCTTCATGGCCCTCAAGGACGCCATCGACAACTCCAAGGACGCCCGCGCCAAGGGCGGCAAGGGCGGACGCCCTAGGAAAACCAAGGTCCCCGAGACGCCCAAACCCAAGGCCGTCGAGGGCGATGCCGAGGTTCCAGCAAGCGACGAACCCCAGCGCTCCGAAACCGGAAACCTAGGTTACGAAAACCCCGAAACCGTGGTTTCCGAAAATGGAAACCTAGGTTTTGAAAAAGAAAAACCTAGGTTTCCGGAAAACGGAAACCCTAACCTAACCTGTCCTGAACTGTCCTGTACTGAACTGTCCTGTGCTGGAGAGGTGCGCGCGCCCGACGCGCCCGGGGCTCCGACCCTCGACGAGGCGGTGGCGTACTTCGAGACGAACTGCCTCGGCGGCGACCCCAAGGCGTTTTTCGACTTCTACGCCTCGCAGGGGTGGATGAAGTCCAACGGCATGCCCATCGCGGACTGGCGGGCGCAGGCCCGGCAGTGGCAACGCATGCAGCGGGAGCGCGACGCCGACGCGAGGAGCAGGGGCAAGCCGACGTCGGCGGAGGTGAGCGCCGCGAAGTTCACGCCGGTTCCCAAGCTCACCCCCGAGGAGGAGCTGGCCCAGATCGAGGAGGAGGCGAGGCGCTATGGAATCGCCCTGTAGCCTGCTGAGGGGCCATTTCCCCGCCCAGGGGGACCCCGTGCCGCTGGCGGCGCTCTACGCCGCGAACACCTGCACGATGGGCGAGTTCGTCCGCGAGTCCAAGCGGCTGGAGCTGGAGAGCCGCCGCAGCTGGGCCGAGCACCAGCGCAGGGTCCGCGAGGACATGGCCGCGCTGGAGTGGGCCGCGAGCCACGGGGGGGTGCCGCGATGAGGCGCTTCAGGAGGGCGCTCCGCGCTCTGGCCGTGGCGGCGATCGTCGCCGCCGCGTGCCTCGCCACCTGCGCGGTCGGCCTGTACGGTGGCTTCTCGCTCGGCATGGCCCTGAGGGGGTGGTTGCCGTGGTGATACCCGCGTCCGCCCTCCACGGCATGCCCAAGCCGAGGGCCGAGCTCTACGGCAAGCCGCACCTCGGGTGCCGCTACACCGGCGGCGGCCGCTACGAGGCGCTACAGCCCGTCTGCTGCCTGTGCGGACGCCGCGTCGGAAGCTGCCACCACGTGGCCCGCCGCTCGTGGGGCGGGACGTTCAGGCTGGAGACCGCCGGGGGCACCTGGGAGCTGCGAAGCCCGCTGTTCGCCCTGTGCGGCAGCGGCACCACGGGGTGCCACGGCGGGTTCCACTCCGGGATGCTCAGCGCCGAGTGGCGCTGGGACTCGGAGGTCTACGAGGAGGCGTGGTGGAGCGGCGAGCTGCTGCGCGAGTACGGGCCCCACCACCCGGGGCTTTACGGGCTCGGCCGATGGGTCGTCACCGACCGGGCCGGGCGAGAGATGGAGAGGAGGAGCTGATGGAGGTAACCGTCTGCGACCGTTGCGGGAAGAGGATCGACCAAAAACTCGGCGGAACCGGGTCGCTCGACTGCGACACTGCGTTTCTGAGCCGCCGCTACGACCTGTGCGGGGCGTGCGCCTTCGAGCTCGCGAGGGAGATCGAGGGGCACCCGAACGACTGGGAGCTCAAGGTGGAGGAGGCGCGATGAGGACCGAGACCGTGCGCTGCGACATGTGCGGCGCGGAGGTGAGGCCCGGCGACATGCACGGGTCGTACCGCCTCATGACCGACCGGTTCAGGGACTACGACCTGTGCGCCGTGTGCTGTCGCATCGTCGAGGGCGTCATCAAGGGGGATGCCAACAAAATCGTCTCCGTGGTGAAGATGGGCGATAGGGCTGAAAAGGCTTAGTCGTAATAAACGGGGGCAAAGTCCTATCGAAACGCCCAACTAGACCAATTTCGGAGATTTACGACACGAAAAACGGGCATCAAGCCCGTTTTAGTCCAGTCTGCGGGGTCGGCTTGAAACCAGACCCCCTATCGATAAACAGGAGGAGAGATGGAGCAGGAGACGTTCGGCGCGCCGATTGGCTGCGTGCCGTTCAACCCCGTCACCGCCAAGCGCGAGATGGCGGGGTTCCGCTACGCCAGCGGCCACCGCATCGAGGTCCGCGACGAGGTCACGGTGCCCGCCCACCCCGAGTGGGGGACGCTCAAGGTGCGCGCCCTCAATCCCGTCGGGATGCGCGTGCTGGTGTCCTCGCAGGGCTCGGGGGCACATTCGGTCGAGCCGTGCGAGCTGGCCTACGCCGGTGACGGCCGATGAACCTGGAGCGGGACGGCGCGCCGGACGTGCCGTGGTACGTGAACCCCCAGTGCGGAAACTGCCGCCACTGGGTGACGGACAACGGGTCGGTCGGGATGTGCGAGGTCGAGGCCGCGAGGCTCATGTCCTCCACCGACAAGCCAGTCGGCATGAGCTACGGGGCGCTCTGCCTCGTGATGTGCGGGGCTATCGAGCTCGACGACAACGGACCGTGCGTTGATTGGAGTGAGTTCAGGGGATGAGTTCGAATTACGGGGCGTGGCCCCATGACGACCCGAGGCGCTGCGACCGCTGCCGCTTCGCCGAGCCGGTGAGGCGGGTCATGTCAGCCTCCGGCTGCGAGAGGACGGTCTGGCGATGCGCCCGCCGGCCCGAGTTCGTGCACGAGACGCAGGCCGAGGCGCGCTGCAACTACTGGGAGGAGAGGTAGATGACCGCCAGGACCGTTTACGCGATCGAGGCCCATTCGTTCGACATTGGAGCCACCGACAAGGAGCAGACGCTCAAGCCGCTGGAAGAGGCCGCCGAGGTTTTCGGAGCGTGGCAGGAGTTCGACGAGTGCTATTTCCGGCCCGCGCTTCCGGACCTCCGCGAGCGCCTCATCGACGAGGTCGCCGACTGCATCACGGCATGCGCGAACCTCTACGCGCGGATGGGGCTCGACCAGTCCGAGGTCGACGCCGCCATGGCGCGGTGCCTGGAGCGCAACCGGGAGAGGGGGCGGCTGTGAGCAGGGTCGACTACATCCGCTGCGACATGTGCGGCCGCGAGTTCGAGCCGGACGCCCCCATGGGCTACTTCATTGGGGCGCGGTGGGCCGAGGGCACCGACGCCTTCGACCTGTGCGCCGGGTCCAGCAGGCACGTACAGAGGTTCATTATGCATGGCGTAGCCTGCGAGGACTCCGACAAATAGAAAGGAGCCCTCATGAACAAATACGTGAGGTATGCCAACTGGCTGGCGCAGCTACTTATGGTAATCGCCGCCGCTATCGCTTTCGCCAAGTACGCCAAGACCGGCGATGCCGCCTATTTGGCGTTTCTGGCGATATGCCTTAACGCCCTGACCGTGATGATCGTGAAGGAGCGCTGGGACAAGCTGAGCGAATGGACGGTGCGAATCAGCGACCGCGAGCACGCGCTGGCGCAAATCGTTCACAGCATCGCCGCCGAACAGCTCGATTGCAAGAAGCGCGTAGACAACCTCATCAAGACGCTGAACGGTGATGAGCAATGAACGGCTATCAACCGCTAGCCCTGAGCTTTGCCGAGGAACTATCCGATCTAAAGCGCCGATACGAGAAGCTGGAGCGCAAGTACGCCGACCTAGAGCGCCATTGCCGAGGGCTCGAATCGAAGCTATCCAAGACGCGCGACCGCATGAAGATGTACCGCGCGAGGTGCAAGGCGTGGGAGAGGGCGCTTGCCAATGTGGATAGGCTTTATTGGGGCTTTATGCGTGATGAAGACCTCAAGGCACCGTCTAAGGCATATGGCGTGGCGGTATGCGCGTCGCTCATCCGCGAAAAGGTAGCGCCGACCTACCCGAGCGCCGATTGCGCGGAGCTGCGCATCAAGCGTCTTAACCGCGCTCCCGCTCCTCCAGAAGTGGAGGAAACCGAATAACAGATTTTGAGCGCGTACATGGCGTGGTTTTGGCTTGACCCTAGACAGACTAGGGGAGGGCGATTATCGAGCCGCTATCGCTGTCTGAGCAAGCGAGAACGGCAAATCTAACGACAGAAAGGAATATCAATGGAACTTAATCTACCGAAGGATGCCAAGGGAAAGACAATCCCGTTTGACACCGAGTGCCTGTATACATATGCCGGTGAAAAGCAGGAGGTGTTCAGCTTCAAGTACGACAAAAAGCAAGATAAATGGAAAATTGAGACCGATTCGTTGATTATCAGCTCTAGCTATCTCTATCTCACCAAGCCCGATAGTTTGAAGCAGCTGGCAGCTGATTTGGATAGGGTAGCCAACGATCCGGAATTGTTAGCTTGCACGTATCTCAACCGTGACAAACGCAACTGCTGTGGGTGCAAGTTCAAAAATAGTCTGGATGACTTCGGGAACAGGAATTGCACCAAACCGTTTTTGCTTGACATTGCCGCCCGTGTCCACCGTCTGTGCGGTGATGCCGAATGAGTGCCAAAGTCATAGACGATGCCACTACTTGCGAGCAGTACGTGGTCGCTAAACTCAAGTTTGAGGAAGCAACGGTTGAAAGACTGAATCAAACAATTGCTGACCTTAATTGCAAGATTAAGGAACTTGAAGCCGAGCGCGATAGCGAGCTGTCCACTTTGATTCGTAGACAAGGAAGAAATGAAATCTTCCGTCAATCACGAAGCTGGTCAACTAGCGGTGAATCAGTCACTCGGGACGGCAAAATCAAAACCTTTGAGGATTGGGCAAAGGGCTATGTCGATAAGTATCCATTCCCTAAGTTCATGACCCAGAACGAGTTCATTTGTGAGTTCGAGCCTGAGCTATCTGAGATTTACAACGATCTGGTTGCTGATGCTAAGGGGGATGACGAATGAGCGTAGAGCTACCCAAAGACGCGGAGGGCCGCGAGATTCCGCTGGACACCGAGGTGCTGTTCGACAAGGACGGCCAAGAGATAGAAGTTTCGCGCTATCAGTACTATCCGAAAGTGGGGCCTGGCTACTGGAATCGCATCCGAGTCGATTTCCCTGACGTGTTCGAGCGTCGTGCGAAAGAGGAGCGCATCCTTGGGCGCAGTTGTATCAACGGCACGTTCTTGGACGAGCTGGACCCAAACGCTGGAAACATGAGCACTGAGGTAATGCCAGCCTGCTCATTCGACTGCGTCGGCGTTTTGGAGGAGGAGCATGAAAACGATTGATCTTAAGCCATGCCCGTTCTGTGGCAGCTCTCGTGTGTCCCCGAGGCCGTACGGCGAGCACGAGGGCGGCAAGCCGTGGTCAGTGTATTACGTCCACTGCAACAATTGCAGATGCGATGGGCCTACTGTCCGTGTTTCGGGGGAGCACGACGACCTTCACGAGACGGCCCGCGGTGCGTCAATCGACCTATGGAACTGGAGGGCGAAATGATTACTGACGAAAATCATCGCGAGATAGTGCAGAAGCTGCGAGAAGCGTGCGACGAGATAGAGCGTACTGGCAACGGCCTGACAGTGTGGGAGCTGACCGACATCCTCGGCATTCGAGATGATGACTCAAGTGCGATGGAAGGTTTGAATATTGACGATGCTCGGCGCCTCGCCGACCTAATCGACCGTCCAACCACCACGCGCCACGGCAAGTTCAAGACAAAGTACGGCAGGGAAACCCCATGCTGCGAGGTCTGCGGCTATTCAATCGGCGACATGCGTTGGAATTATTGTCCTAAGTGCGGGGCGGCGATTACCGATGATTAGTGACGAGGAGCGCCGCGAGGTTGCCGAGAGGATGCGCGGATATGACGTTTCCGAGTTCAAAGAATCGGCGATAGTGCCGTTTCTCGACTGCCTTGGAGTCGGCTATTTGAACTGGCGCGAAGTTTTGGACAGTCTTGCCGACCTAATCGACCCGAAATAGGAGAGACAATGATTACCGATGAGGAGCGCCACGAGAGGGCCAAGAATTTTCGAGATATGATCAGCGCTAGGAACTATGGGATACCTGGGACGCTCGGCTCCTTCGTCGACATCGATGACGTGCTTTCGGAACTGCTAGACCGCCGAGTCTATGACAGCGAAATGGCCATTGATGCCTGTGAGGCGCTCGGCATTGCAGACCTAATCGACCGTCCGACGTGTCACCTTGTATTGACCGACATCGAGACTCACGGCAACGCAAAGGTCAGATGCTACGAGTGCAGCGAGTGCGGCGGCGCGTGTGAAGAGATATACGGCAAGTATGAGCGTTGCCAGCACTGCGGGGCGGTGGTCATTGATGAAGATTAAGCCCGAGCTTGAGAAGCAGATTAGCCACATTCAAGGCGCTGCTTTTGATTCATGCGAACGTAGCTACAATGCAACGGATAATTCCTACGAGTTCGTCTGTTCCAAGTGCGGTTGCTCGTTAGACATCTCGAATGACTTTGAGCCGACATTATGGGTCGATGGCAAGGCGACAGTGCCTAGCTATTGCCCCAACTGCGGGGCGGAGGTGGTCGGATGAAGGCGTACAGGATCAACCGCGCCCGCCTGAAGGCGTGGCTCAGCGACAACCGCATGACCCAGCGCGACCTCGCGAGGAAGATCGGCTGCTCGGACAACGGGATGTCGCATGCGCTCGTGAACGGATACAACTCGCGCATGGACCTCGTGCTCGGCATATCCGACGCCACGGGGCTCGACGTGCGCGAGATCGTGGAGCCGGCCGACATGCTCCGGAAGAGGTAGGGATGTGAATGGGCAGGCGAGGGGCCGTGTACGTCGCGGCCCTCATCATATCGTGCGCCGCCATCGTCGCCGTGTGCGGCGCGGCGGCGCTCTTGGGTTAACAAGCGACGAAGGGAGAGAGATGCAAATTATAGATAGCGTGCTCGATGCCGAGGCGGACCGCTGCGCACGCCTGAGGAGAATCGCCACCGGGGCGTTCATCGCCGCGCTCGCCATGGCCGCCGCCGCGTTCGCGCTGTCGGCCCTCGCCGGCGCGTCCCCCGCGTGCGGGTGCGCCCTGTGCGCCGCCGCCGTGGGGCTCATGGCGATCGCGGTCTCATACGGCGAGGCCGAGGGGGCCTACCGCCTGCTGGCGGGGATGTACCGGTGAACGCGCGGGAGTTCTTCTGCTCGGTGAGGGACGCGGCGCAGGAGCTCGCCGACGCGCCCCTCACGGCCGAGCGCATGGAGCAGGAGGCGGTACTCAAATCGCGCAGGGACGGCCCGAGGGGGAAGGGCGGGGCGACCGACCCGTCCCGGAGAATCGACGCGCTCATCGACTACGAGGCGCGGGCGAGGTCGGAGCGGGCCGGGCTGCGCCGCGTTGTCGCGAGAGGGAAATCGGTGCTCCACGGGCTGTCGCGGCTCGACCCCGTCGGGGCCGGCGTGCTCAGGTGCCGCTACGTGCTGTGCCTGCCGTGGCCCGAGGTGTGCGAGCGGTGCGGGCTGGAGCTCGACGCGGCGAGGGCGCGGGAGTCGATGGCGTTCGACCGCGTCGACGCCGAGGGCGTGGCGGCGCTGGCCGAGTGGAGGCCGAGCGCCACGGTGGCAGAGAGGTAGGAGTGGAGATGGAGAACGAGAAGCTGTGCCCGCTCACGGGAAGGCCCTGCGACGGCGGGAAGTGCATGTGGTGGGTCGTGATGAGATCGGGATCGAAACCGGACGCCGTCTCGACGTGCGCGGTGAGCATCATCGCCACGGGCACGTACACCGGGACGAACGGGCTGCACTTCGATGTCAATCCGTAGCGGGGCGGCGGGCACCGTCCCGCCGCCCTTTTTCTTTTCAAGCGGCGAATGCAAATCGAAATGCAAATCGGTATGCAAATCGAAATCAAAATCGAAATCGAAAATGGAAATCGAAATCAAAATCGCCAGCCGGATGGAAATCTCCTGCTAGCGGGCGGGAACCCGTGTTCGGGTGGTAGAATCGCAGGGTAAGCGGCCTACCGGAGGAAAAGCATGAACGACCGAACCGAAGCGCCCGAGGGCGCGGGGGCCAAGCTCAAGGCGTGGATGGACTCGCACAAGGTGACCGTCACCGCCCTGTCGGAGCAGACCGGCCTCTCCCAGCGCACCATCACGGCCATCAGGAGCGGCAGGAGCGCCGGCAACTTCGCCACGTGGCGTGCCATCTGCCGCCGCACCGGGCTGGATGTCAACGAGATCATGGGGCTATAGGGATGAACGAGGAGAACGGCGACAAGCTCAAGGACTTCGCCAAGGAGACGTTCGAGCCCTTCTACAGCCAAGAGAAGGTCGAGGCGCTCATCTCCGCGACGGTGGACGCCGCCGAGTCGCTGGGCCTGAACATCCTCGAGGTCCACGGGGCGTGCTCCGCGCTGAAGTCGTGCTGCGAGTCGTCCATGATCGCCAACTACGCGGAGGCCGCCGGGCTCGACCGGGATGCCGCCGAGGAGCGGTTGAACTTCGGATAGCCGCGGACGCCGGCTCCCCGGACGACCCGTACGGCGCGTGGACGCGCGCGTTTGGGCTTCGCCGCGGGGCCCCGCCAGGGCGGGCCGGAGGGGAGGGGCCGAAACCGTGATTCTTGCCCCAGGGGAGGCCCCGCCGGAACCGACCCCCGGGGTGCGGCAAAACGGCCCGCCGGACACCCCGAGGGGGTGCGGCAAAACCGCGCGGAACGGTCACCGGCGGCAAGGCCGGGACGCACTCCGATCTGCGGAAACGCTCGGGCGCGCTAACTGCGGGAACCCCGTCTAAGGCGTTCAGAACGGCGGACACGGGTCCGTTTGTGCGGGTGGGTACACCGGCTAGGGTATGGGCCGGAACGGGCCGCTTAGGGGCATTCCAGCGCCCCGTTCCGGCGTGCGCGCCGTCGCCGGCATGCGCCCACGGCATGGAAAAGGGGCCCGCAGGCCCCTCCAGGCGGCTACATATGACGCCAGCGCCATATAGCCAGGTATATCTCCACGATCACGCGCCCGGCGACGTAGATCAGGAACGGGATCAGGATTGCGAGGCCGTAGGCCCCCATCGCGAAGTACATGATAGATCCTCTCTCTCGACATCTCGATAGTATAGCGGGCCGCGCGGACGTATCCGGCGCGGCCCGGCGGCTATACGCCGAACTCCGCGCGTGCCGCGTCCATTGCCGCACGCTTAACGGTCAGGCCCGCCTCGCGCGGTATCCCGCTCGCTACCAGCCACCCGATTATAAGGCCGTTCAGGTACCTGTTGGCGCCCTTGTACGCAGAGAAGGCCCGGTGCTCGAACTCGCGCCGGGGCTCACCGGTACGCGGCCCCTCATCGTAACGGCGGCGGGCCGCGTTGCACTCCAGCGCTGCGACTGCTACCTCATGCCGCAGCGCGTCCGGCATGCTCTCCAGGATCGTCTTGGCTTCCACAGTTCCATCCCTCCTAAGCGGCGCGCTTCGGTGAGCGGCGCTTGACGGCGTCCAGCCCCAGGAGCGCGTTCAGGTAGTCGAGCCCGTCGGCGGGCGTCCAGATCACATGTACGCCGCCCTTCTTCGGGATCTTGTCGTACCTCACGCGGTACGTCTTGCCGCCTCTCGCGCGGGTCTCGACCTCGCGGGGATCGTACATATCTACGCGCGCGGTCCTGCCGTCCTTTACCACGATGCGGCAGAGCGGCACGTCGCCCCGGTCGACGGTGTGGCAGGGATAGCGGTCGTACAGCACGGCGCTATCGATCGGCGTGAAAGCGTGGGCCCACGCCGCCGGCGTGCCGTCCGGCGCGAACTCCAGCGCGATCCGGGAGTCGATCCGGTACCACGTGCCCGAGGCGGCGTCGTAATACGCATCAGTGGCGCGGCGGTAGCGGCTCGCCTGGTAGCCCCAGCGGGTAGTGAGCAGGTCGAGCGGTGCCGTTAGGGCCTGCGCCCCGTCGGCGTCCGTCACGACGGCGGGAAGCGTCCTAAAGCGGCGGTAGTACGTGCCCGTGCGGGCAAAGTCGAATGTGCGGGCCATGGCTACAGCTCCCTGAGGTCGTCGGCGGGGTAAACGTCGTTCTCGTTCATGGTTCGATCCTCTCTCGATGGGGCCGCAGGCGCGGCCCCTGGTTTCCTAACGGCGCTCCAAGGCGTTCCATGCGGCTTCTTTGGCGGGGAACATGTAACGGTCGTAGAACCTGTTGCGCTCGACCTCGTCGGCGCCGGCCATGGCGGCCCACATGTCAACGAGGGCTTTATAGCGCGTCTCGGCTGAGTCCCACGCGCCCATTGCGTCGCGGTACGCGTTGGAGTTGCGCGAGATGCGTCCTCGCTGCGCGAGTCCGCACGCACGATTAACCCTGTTCAGGGTGCGGGCGCACGTCTCGGCGGCCTCGGTCATGATCTTGTCAACGTTCTCGTTCGCGGTGATGATGCTGTCCATTGCCAATGCTTCCTCTCGTTGGTTTTTCTCGTATGCCGTCCAGTACCCATAGGCGAAGCCAGTTGCCAGAAGGCCAAAGGTCATGAGTACGATCTGCCACGCCTGATAGGTCAGAGTGTCGAAGAGTCCTACGCCCATCAAGGCCACCGCCACGGCTAGCCCACGAAGCGGCGCGCGGCCACGTCGTACACGCACGTCTCGCTGTGGCCGGACACGTCGCACGCCGTCGCGAACGTCACGAGCTCGCGCCCGCCGACGGTCTTGAGCACGGCGGATTGGGCCGCGTCGACTATCAGGGCCTCACGCGTGCCGAACGCCTCGCGGGGGATCTCGACTAGCGTGTAGTCCTCGACCCTGCGCGTGCTGTTGCCCCAGTCCACGGGGAGCACGGCGCGCACCACCATATATCCGGCCTTGGTGTACTTACGGGAGGCGCGGGCCGAGAAGAACCGCAGCGTGTCCGGTGATGTGGCGTTCCCGTACTCGAAGGCGCTCATGGCATCGCGCTCGTGATCGTAGGTCGTGCGGCTCCAGCGCCCGGAGGGCGTGCGGTCTTGCTTGAAGCGGTTGCGGATGATAAAGTAGCGCATGGTCTTTACCTTTCTTCTAGACCGTGGCCCGCGTTCTTTGATCGGCTTGGCGGGCCTTTTTTCTTGCTAGCGGTGATTAACGATTGTCATTCATCACGATTCACATACTACCGATTGACGATTGCTATTCAAGCGACGAAAGACGGCTTCACAATTCCTACATAACAATTGCTATTCAGTTTGGTTTCTGCTATCGTTTTAACCGTAAAACCGCAGGTGAATGGGCATATATGAACAGTGTTGAATTAATCCGGCATATGGTTGCCGGTAGCGGTAAGGGTATTAGGCAGGTTTCGCGCGATATGGGGCGCTCTGATATGTATCTGTCGTCCTCACTTTCTCGGGGCTCCAGCCTGAGCGCGGATAACCTGGCGCTAACGGCCAGGGCATGCGGATACCGCATCGAGGCCGTGAGGGACTCGGACGGGGAGCGGATCGAGCTGGGCTAGTCGAGCAGGTCGGCACAACGGCGGCAGATGTGCACCGTCTCGCCGTCGGCGTCCTCGGTGTGCCACACCTCCGTGACGTGCGCACCGCAGGCCGCGCACTCATATACCTCCGGCATATTCTCGGCGATCTGGTGCAGCTCGAGCACGGCGGCGAGCTGGAGCCCGACGAGGGCGGCGACCGCTGCGGCCCTGATTGCCTTCTTGATCTTGTTCATGGTTGGTTCTCCTCTCATGGCGGGCGGTGGTAGGCTAAAGCGCGTGGCGGCTAGCGCCGGGGCATTGTCCATATCTGGCCCCGGCGCTAGCCCTGCGCCTACAGCAGCGCGAGGAGCATGCGCAGGAGCACGGCGGGCAGGTCCCTGCCCGCTATGGTGTGCTTCCGCTCCTCGCCGCCCTCGTAGGTAACGCAGACGGTCACGCGCTTTATCTGGTCCAACGGCATCGCCTCCTCTCGTCTCTAGTGTCGAGCTGGCTACGTTCGTTGTTGCTCGACAGTTGGAACTATAGGCTACGTGCGTTGTCGTTGCTAGCTACGAACGTTGTTCTGCACAAGTCCTACACAACATACGTAGCCGTAGCTATAGACGTTGTATACTTTAGGGAACCGACGAAAGGGGCAAACATGCAGGTAAACAGGTGTATCCGCGTGCTGGTCGACGCCACGCCAGGCGCTAGCATGCGCGGCGTCTCCGTGGCGCTGGGCAAGGCCGATACCTATGTGCGCAACGTGGCCGCGCCGACACGCTCGCCGGCACTGGCCACCGTGGCCGACGTGGCCGACGTTCTCGGCTACGATCTCGTGCTAGTCCGACGCTCCGACGGTACGGAGCTGGGCACCATCGAGCCGCCACGGAAGACGGCCAAGGATAACGAGGAGGGCTAGCCATGCGACGCGATATGACACTGGTTAGGCGGATCCTGAAGACGGTCAACGAGTCGCCCGGGCCGGTCGGTATCGATCAGCTCGTGAACGACGGCGACAGCCGCGAGAAGGTGGGCGAGCATATACGCCTCATGCGGGAGGCCGGGTTGGTGGAGGCCCGCATACTGGCGGCGGACGGTGACCCGTTCTACAGCGCCACCATCACGCGCCTGACGTGGGAGGGACACGACTACCTTGCCGCCGTCGGCGCGTCCGACGTCTGGCGCACGGTGCAGGAGGAGGGCGCGCGGGCCGGGCTTGAGCTCACGCTGGACACGGCCAAGGCGCTAGCGGCCAAGGCCATAGAGAGGAAGCTGGGGCTAGACTAGCGCGGCCCTTCGTCGCTTGTATGTACACACTCACCGCCACGGGGCGCGGCCCCACGGCACCACGGCCCGCACGCAGGCCCCCGACGGCACGCACGCCGCCGGGGGCCTTCTGCTACCTGGGCACCGGCACGGGGCACCGGCGCGGGGCACCGGGGCGGCGCACGCGGTGCAGGTGGCGCGGCGGGCAGGGCAGGCCGTAAAGGATCGTGCGCAGCTGCGGCGGTGGCCGGGGCTCGAGCCGACGCGGCGCGGCACGGGGCGCGAGCGGCGAGCCTGGGGAGCTGGAGCGGTGCGCGGTTAGGCAGGGGGGCCGGGGTGCACCGCGTGCAGGGGGCGCG
>ERZ1034878.114-NODE-114-length-42019-cov-27.103184_pt1 | contig 42019 bp, 39 predicted proteins | sample MGYA00520593_ERZ1034878 | MGnify/ENA primary metagenome ERZ1034878 (study PRJEB33766, sample SAMN09781724) | gut metagenome | biome: gut microbiome | host: Homo sapiens | place: Madagascar | study: EMG produced TPA metagenomics assembly of the PRJNA485056 data...
TCATCGGGCATTATCTGAACATAAAACACTATCAATAAGTTGGAGTCATTACCCAGGAATGAGTCAACGTAACTCATGAATATCTAAGCGACTAGTGCTTCTTTAAAGAATTGAATATAATAGAAAATTAGTTGCAAATACTCTTCGTTCTGTGGTTGACGTAACGGAGAATGAGGCTAATTTTAGTCTAATACTATTGGGCAGCATTAGCTGCTAGTGATAAGAACAAGTTGAGGAGCTTATAACTGCGACACTTATCATTAATGAATTGATAAACTAAACATGTCTACATTTTAATTTATTATACAACTGGAAATAATATGGATATCACACTTTACAGACGTAAAACAGCAATGGTTCTTCATGAAATTGAACATTCTTTGGGAAATTTCATTTTGGATGAGGATATATCAATAGAAGATATTCCACAAGATATTGTGGAAAATGTTGTTGCCAGGAATACTCAAAGGAAGCAATTTTCAGAAATTATAAAACCTAAAGATATTATTGAAGCAACATATCTTGACGAACTTTTCAGCATTGCGATAGAAATAACTAAAAATAACTCACTCAATGAATACATTCAATATATTAGAGATCAATTCATAATTAACGATATTTACAATATAAGAAACGTCATATCACATCCTAATCGCCAATTCATTATATCGTATTGGTATAAAGTTGCAGCTATAGCTTCAGATCCAATCATTCATATTTTAAAGTTAGATAAGATTTATTCAGCATTAATTTCTGCAGAAGAAAACAACCTAAGCGATCCACCTGATGAATGGTATAAGAAGACCATGTGGGAGTTACCTAATAATCTTCCTGAAGTATTTGAACATGGTATAACAGGTTTAGTTGGGCGTCAAAAAGAACAAGATATTTTAATGGATTGTTTAAAAAACAGGAGAGTGAGCAATATAGCTATTGTTGCTCCTGGAGGAATTGGTAAGACCGCATTAGTATTAGACCTTTTAAGCCGTCAAGTGAAAAATCCTGACACAAAAAATCATTTCGACTCTTGTATATTCTCAACACTTAAAACAGAAAAATTAACATCTGATGGTGTTATAAAATTGGATTCTATCGAATCTCTCACCGAACTCAAAGAGTCTATAATTGCAGCAGCGAATAAAATATATGATGAAGCATATTTAACATTCGATGAATTATGCATCAACAAATCTGAAGAAAAAATCCTATTATTTATCGATAATTTAGAAACCCTTTTAATTAACTCCACAAAGGATTTTGAAGAGTTTACCTATGATTTGCCTCCAACGTGGCGAGTATTAATTACAAGCAGAATTTCAATCGGAAATGCGCGAATTATTAGTCTTGAACCACTCAAGGAGAAGCACGCCCTTCATTTAGCAAGGACATACTTATTAAAAAGAAACAGAAAAAATCTTCCTGAAGAAGTTTTGAAAAAACTTGTTAGCAAATGTTTTAATAACCCTTTGGCAATAAGATTAAGCATTGATTTATATTTAACAGGGAAAGAGATCCCTGAATCAATAAGTGTAGCGAATAAAGAAATCGCTTCTTTTTCCTACAGTAACTTGATTGATGCATTATCCGACATCTCGGTAAATATTTTAGAGGCGCTGTTTATATCTGATAACATCAATCGCATTACTTTGTGTGAAATGCTTTCGCTTTCTTTAGAAGAAATTGTTGAAAGCATCGCTCAACTGAGTAATACAAGTTTAATAAACAGAAATACCAGCGAAGGAGGAGAGATATATTCTTTAAGTGAATCAATTCGCGAACTTTTAGTAACTACACCACGTAATATCCATCTACGAGAGAAATTACTGGAAGATCTTAAGCGCAGAAAAGCTATTACAAAACAAATTGAACATGAGCAAAGACAAAATAGCATCCCATCTTATCACTGGGATTATATTCCGAACAATTTAAATAAAAATCTAATTCCCTTCCTTAAGGAAGTTAACACATCATTTAAGGGAATGAATATTCCAAACAAACCTAAAGCAATAAGCTTGATGAATAAGTGCAGAGATATGGATCATCTCTATAGCGAAGTATCAATATTTAACCGAAGCTATGGTAGAGTAGCATCGTCTTTGAATGCTTCTCCAATTGCAATAACTAAATTCACAAAAGCCCTACAACTCAACCCTGAAGATGTAAACGCAAGTATATTCCTTGCAATGCATCACTATAACAACGGCGATTACAGTTTAGCTTATGATATTTATAAAAAATTAATAGATGAAGGATGGTGTAATGAAGATGAATATGTACCCGAGTTCACGCGAAGAATTTACAATGGGTATTATTTATCTTTGCTATTTGATCTACGGTATCCTGAAATCATTGAGCAGAGTAAGAAATGGAAAAACTTAAAACACTCTCGCGGTATAGTCGGGGTGTTCAGAGCAACCGCATTAAAACGTATGGCGGAGGACTTCATTCAAAAAGATCCAGCCCAATCTAAGTCTTTACTATCCCGAGCAATGAGAACATTAAACGATGTAATTCGTGTTGATGGTTATATAAAACCTGCATGTGAACAAACAAAAAGCATTTTCAATGAACTTGCTGCAATACTGAAATTGCCTGCTTTTAAACAAGACAATGATTTTTCTAATGAGTCTCTAGAGTTTATTGCCACACATCTTAACAACATTACAACCTACGTAAAAATAGACGGAGATGATGAAATTACAAAATTGATCCGTAAGCTTTCCAATGTAAAAATGCCGAAAAATCCGTTTACTTCATTCTCTATACCTAAACATGTGCAATCAGATCTCTATAACCCTATAGATGAAGAATATGCAATACAAAAAGGTCTTGAAATTGTTCAAATCTCTAATATACCCAAATCTAAAAATGGCAAAGAACCGCCATTATATATTTTCGCAAAAAAAGACAACAAAGATTATTATTTAAGATATGAATTTTTAAAAAATGGTGGATATGCTGAATGGTTTAACTTAAAGCCAGGCGATAATATTGCCATAAGACCACTCAAAAAACAACCCAAAGAGGGGTCTTTATTAGCTTCTGAAATATATCTGCTCTAGTTTCTATCTCTCAGGTGCATTTTATATTTATTATAAATGCACCTGAGTTTTATTTTGTAGCTGAATATATTTCATTATCTCTCAAATGCAGCCCCCATACAAATTTTACGCTCAATAATATTGTAAACATGCTCGTTTTAGTTCCATGCATTTTTTGAGTTCCCGGACAAATAATGGTGAGGTAGGTATTCCTCCGGTGTCATATTGTTCAGTGATTCATACGGGCGTTCACAGTTATATTCTGATAACCATTTCTCCATAATTTCCCAGACTTCATTCAGCGTTCTGAACAGATAAAATCGAGTATTTCTGAACCACGGCAGCCTGGCGGCTGCAAATCGGGGTGTGGCAGAATATGAGCTTTCAGAGTAACCATCCAGAATGAGTTCCCATGTCACACAACCTGGAGCACCAGAAAGCCCACACCAGAATGGTGAAAGAGGTTCTGAAATTCGTCGCCAGAGCCAATAATCACCCTTATCCGTCCGTATTTGCAGACTTTATCGCCGGTCATCCCTCCTGCACGGTCTGTTTCTGGGAAACCTTCCACAAAATGTACCCGGATTCACCGTACGAATACGTCACGTTCTGCCATACCTGCCGTCGTTTTGATTTATACGAAACAGAAGCGGAGATGAAGGCGGATGACCCGAAGTGGTGGTGATTTTCAGCCCCGTCCGCTGAAACGCCTGTTCACAGCCAACCAGTGCTGGACGTCCTTCCTGGATGCGGGCGGTCTGCGCGATATCGAGGTTGAGGCTGTCACCAAAATGCTGGCCTGCGGCACGCGGATACTGGGTGTGAAGGAATACAACTGCGATAAACCTGACTGCCCCCACGTCAGATACGTCACTAACTCATGTGGCAGCCGTGCCTGCCCGTCCTGCGGAAAAAAGGCCACAGACCTGTGGATAGCGACACAGCTGAATCGTCTTCCTGACTGCGACTGGGTACACCTGGTCTTCACCCTGCCGGACACGCTGTGGCCGGTGTTCGAAAGCAACCGTTGGCTGCTGAATGACGTGTACCGTCTGGCGGTGGAGAATCTGCTGTATGCCGCCCGAAAACGGGGGCTGGAACCCGGTATCTTCTGCGCCATCCACACATATGGCCGTCGTCTCAACTGGCATCCGCATGTACATGTGTCAGTAACCTGCGGGGGGCTGAATAAGCACGGTCAGTGGAAAAAGCTGAGCTTCCTGAAAGACGCAATGCGTTCGCGGTGGATGTGGAATATACGGCAGCTGCTTCTGAAAGCGTGGTCAGAGGGGATGGCGATGCCGGAGTCGTTGTCACATATCACGACGGAATCACAGTGGAGAAGCCTGGTGCTGAAAGCCGGCGGAAAATACTGGCATGTGTACATGTCGAAGAAGACGGCCGGCGGGCGGAATACGGCACGCTACCTGGGTCGTTATCTGAAGAAGCCACCAATAGCGGCTTCCCGGCTGGCACATTACAACGGAGGGGCGAGCCTGAGCTTCCGTTACCTGGCAATCTGCGTGTTGTCAGGTTTTATGCAGAGTATATAACCTTTCAAACGTAGCCACCAACATATGCTTATGCCGCGCCAGCGGCATGGAAGGCGGCACTCCGTTGTAGCATATGGCGCAGGAGTAAAACCGCCGAAGCCCGGCGTAAGCCGGTACTGATTGACAGATTTCACCTTACCCATCCCAGCCCTGCGAGGCCATACAGTTTGTTAGCGATGAAAATGTTTCTGTGCGCGGTCGGAGTGGTCCCGACGAGGGTTTACCCGAAGTCGGGGCGTATCTCCGCGTTAGCGGGCCGTGAGGGCCGCTTACGAGCGTGTACTCGATACTTCCAGCGAGAGGACTGATAGCGATGGAAATACTTAGTTACAACATTCATAATTAAAAGCGATGTTGTTCCCGCCCTTCGGGCGGGGCGGCGGCGCTTTTCAGTTGTGAGGGAGGGGCTTTGTGGTTTCAGTTCTGCGCGGCACCGGGGTTTTTCTGGAGGTTGTTTTTGTGTGTTGTAACTAAAATGGCTCTGGTCGGGGCCCGCCGCTTGCGGTGGGAGGTGCATATCTGCCTGTCCACAGGACAGGCAGTGAATAGGTTTTCTTTTTAAATGAATGTAATTAAGTAGTTTAAAGGAGATATAAACAGGTGTTTAAAAGATACATTGCACCCTGTAAGGCTGGCGGCTGGCGCTTTATGACATGAACGGTTGTAACCTTATGGGGAAGTCCCTTGCAGTTAAATGTGGATAAGCAAAATTCCCCATCTGTGAGATGTGTTTTGTATCAAAAACAGGGAGAATCGGATGCACCAGAAGGTGGATGATGAGGTTGTTTTTTGTATGTTGTGCTGTTTTTTTTGTGCACTGGCAGGCTTCAGGCGTGCGAATGCCTCCGGTGCGGGCCGGATTATTCAGAAGAGGTCACTTTCAGGGGGAAGCTGTGGCCAGCCGGCTGTAATTACGGTTACGTGACAGAATCATGCGCTCCTTTACACGACGCTCCACTTCGCGTTTTACCGCCTCACGATTAGCAGTGAAGCGCCCTTCCGAGATTTCACGCGTCAGCTGCCGTTTCACCAGGGTGACGATATCCTGACGTTCCCTGTTCGCATCACGACGCGCACGGGCACGTTTTATTCCACGGGACTTAAGCTCTGTCTGGTAACTGCGGAAACGCTCACGCACAAAACGCCAGGCTTTCGCTATCAGCTCATCCATACCCAGGGCATCCAGTCCCTGCTTTTTGCGCTGTCTGTTTTCCCATTCAACACGGCTGCGGCGCGCAGCAACCACTGCATCCTCAGACACATCAAGGGCGGCAAATAGCGCCGGTGTGAACGTGATATCGGTCGGAATGTAGCACCCGATAAGCGGATCATATTCCGTCTGGTAGGTAATCAGTCCCAGCTCTGCAAGGAACGTCAAGGCTCGGGTGGCCCGGGTGATGGAGAGTTTTCCGGCAGCAGACTCCGTCGCCAGTCCGCACTCAATGGCCAGCGTAGTGATGGAGCACTGGACGCGGTTGGCCAGCGGGTCATAGTGAAAACACAGCCCCTGCAGCAGCGCATCAATAGCCCGGCGACGCAGTACCGGTGGCATGCGCCGACGCAGTCCCTTCGAACGGGCATGTGCCACATGAATGGCGAAATCAAAACGGGAGGTGAAGCCCACCGCCTTTTCCATCAGTTTTTCGCAGAACTTCAGCGTTCCGGCACCTTCACGGGGTGTGAACACCGGATTCGGGTTCTTTACCTGGCGATAATACGTTTGTTGAAGATCAGTCACACCATCCTGCACTTATGTTGCACAGAAGGAGTGAGCACAGAAAGAAGTCTTGAACTTTTCCGGGCATATAACTATACTCCCCGCATAGAGCAACAGCTTCTATGCAGTTTCTTGTTAGCCCCGATAATCTTTCTCACTCGCCAAAGTTAAAGAAGATTATCGGGGTTTTCACTTTTCTGGCTCCTGTAAATCCACATCAGAACCAGTTCCCTGCCACCTTATGGCGTGGCCAGCCATAAAATTCCTTAAACGATCAGTAATCTAGCATGCTACGCCACAAAGTAAAGTCTTTACTTTAGTATATCCAGTCTCTGCAGTTCATCTTTGATGATTTTCTCAACGAACTGAGCCTGTGTTATCCCCTCTCTCTCGCAGTACTCAACCATGAGATCTTTCAGAGGATTTTTGACAAAAACTTTTATCTCTTTGTGTGTAAGACGTTTTCTTGCAACAGCGGCCATTTGTTTCTCAGAGTCAGTCATAGGCTTACCTCTGCGCACAAACCGCTTTTGACTCAATGAGGAAGTCACTGCATTTTCTGTCTGCGACATCTCGCCTCCTCAATACTCAAACAGGGATCGTTTCGCAGAGGATACTACAGTTTTTTGAAATCAGCGACTTGAGAATTGTGACAATGATCTGTGTTGGCGCACAAATCATATCTGATTACGACCGTTTAATGTGATTTTGATAATGAAATGACGAAAAAACAGAAAATATCTAAATGTGTGTACCGTCCCTGGGCGGGATCAGCGTTTTATGCCATTCATTAAATAATACCGAAAACGCCGGAAGCGGGGAAAACTTGCTTTTTCCCGTTTCCGGGGTTGGACAACTGAGCAACGCGAAGGCGTCAGTGATGTATCAGTAACTTCCGTACCACCACTCATCGTCGCTTTTTTCCAGAATAATGGTGATACTCCTGACGTCATCCGGCAGTATTTCCCTGCAGAATCTGGCCGGAAGCGTAAACGTGCCCGAAGACAGCCTTACCCCTTCTTCATAGGAGTCCGTCAGTTTCAGTCTGATTTTCCGGGCTTCTGAATCGAGTTCAGCAATAATAAATTCCTGCTTCCCCCGAACGGCAACCGTCACATAACACCCGGCAGAGCCTGAGTCTGTTCGCCTTATCGATAACCGGGTCTTGCTTGCATATCTGTACGGCGCTTTCTGTCTTGTCATGGAAATAAATGCCATTATTGATTTTCGACCTTTCTGTTTTTATAAATAAAATAAATATCATTTTATTTTATTCTGGCAGTCTTACCAGATGATTTTATTCCCCTGAATTTTCATTACCCCGCGACGGACCAGTTCATCCCGGATACCTCTGGTCAGGGCATCACGCCATTCACCGCGCATCTGTGATTTTAAATAATTATTAAATGTCTCCTCTGTTACCGGCATATTACGAACCTCCCGCGCTGCCTGTTGAATTTTGTTTGCCCACCGGATAACGATATCCATGTCGGGTGCAGCCATCTTTACTGATGACGCCTTATCCGGGGAGACGCGACGGCAGCAAATCCCGCGCGCCTGCAGTGTCCGGACAATACCGTCATATCCCTTGTCAGCGGAAACAATATGGTATTCCTTCTCCGGCCCGTAGTGGCATACACACTGCCCCAGCTCCAGTACCAGATGAAAATCAACATTGTTCCGGGAGACTTCACTGACATGCCGGAGTGTGACTTTTACTGCTTCAGGGAAAGCGTTTACTGGCAGTGCCACATTATTCTGTTTCGCGCCGGCAAATATAATTAACTCTGTATATATATTTAAGGCAATTTCTGTCAGATTACTGCAGTTCTCGTAATCAATAAACGCAATCACCTGTTGTTTCTCTGATTTTCCGGTCACCATTTTCTTTTCCTGATTAACAGACTTCACAACCAGATAAAAGAGTCATAAATAACACTTAACATCGCCTGATATTAACAGCCGGGCAACGTGATGTTATTATTTTGCTCTCCTTACTGAATGCATTTGTCCCTGACAGGACAACGTTGACCGTCACATGACGGTCTTTTTTTATCCATCTGACAGTTTATGGTCACAAAAACATTCTGACAGATATTAACCACGTAATGACTGTGTGTTATCTTTCTTCCCGCAATCTCCCGGCATTAACCGGTGATAGCTTCACAGGGTTGTACAGGGCATTCATTCAATGCCAGTGATACGTCATGAATGATTTTTGGCCTCCTCTGCTCTGGGGAGGTCTTTTTTTTACCATTTTTTCATTATCCTCGTCCCCGGCAGCGCCGCTGGCAGTGCTCAGCTCTCTGTCGGGCAAACCGCTGCCAGTCTGTACGGGGCGCCACACGGGCAGTCAGGAGCCATGCTTCAGCGGCCTCCTTCCAGAATCCCCTGTTTTCCAGACTGACGGCACGGCTTCCGGCACGCTGGTAACACCAGACCTGAGCATTCCGTGAATGGTTTCTGAATCCATTCATCTGTATCTGCCCCCCTCTTTCCACTGTCAGTATTTCTGTGTTAAATAATTCAGTGGACTGGCTTCTTTTCGGGAACGGAAGCTATTTCCTTTTAAGCCTTATTGTTGCCTCCCTTGCTTCTGAGGGAGGCCTTTTTATTGTTCATCCAGCACAGCCCGAAGTTCAGCTTTTCTCCGGTTCTGACGGCGGATTTTTGCCAGACGCTCTGCCGCATACGCTTCCTCCTCCTGAGAAATATACTCAGTCACATACCCTTGCGTGTCATACCGGCAGGCACCGGCTTTCATGGCGCACAGATAACTTTCTGAACGGGTGATGGCCTTCAGCGCCCTGCGCAGTTTTTTATGCGAGAGCGGGATATTCCGCTTTGATACGTCTTCCAGTAACACGTCCCGGATACCACAGGCCAGAAGCCGGGGGGTGTCACCGTCAAATAGTCCCGGCCACCAGGGTTTCAGGGTGTTCACGGCCTCATCCGGCGTGGGCAGGGTCAGATAAATGGACAGCGCCTGTCTGGCCTGCGCCTTTTTAGCCGCCAGCTCTGCTTCCCGGGCCGCTTTCTCCGCCAGTTTCTGCTTTTTCACCTTCCATTTTGGTGGCGTGGTAACATTGATGATGGTTTTCCGGCTGCGGACAGGTGTTGTTCCCTCTGTTTTCCGCTTCAGTGTCAGTACCGGTCGTTTCTGTTCTGTCATTTGCGAATACCTGTCGTTATATTCTGCCGCTGGCGTTACTTCGACGCTTTTATGCCACATTTCATCACGGTATGTTAAGTCTGCAGCCCGTAAACAATGACGGCAATAATCAGCAGATGCAGGGCATAACCTTCTGCAAACCACCGGCTTATCTGCAGGCGCTTTGATGATGCAGGTACATACTCATGCACAAGACACAATACCAGCAGTGTCATGCCCATACCGGCCAGCACGGGGACTGCCCCATTTGCACCGTTCAGCCATACAACAGAGCACAGCCACAGTAAAAATAACCGCCCCTGGTACTGCTCCGGCACCTGCCAGACGGATACGGCTGCCAGCAGCATCACCAGTCCCTGCCAGCCATAACTGGCAGTACTGAACGGCAGATACAGTGCCAGCATGGTTCCGGTTATGGCACCTTTTATGACATCAGGGCGCTGCCAGAAACAGACCGCCTGCATCACCACGGCAAAGCAGAACAGAATGTTCAGTTCCCACCACTGATTTCCTGTCCCCCGAAATGCCAGCCAGAATACCGGTTGCGCCAGCACTGCCATCAGCCACAGGCGATTTACGGCAGTCTGTCGTATCTGCCTCCCCGCCAGGTTACAGCCTGCCATCAGTGCGAAAAGCGGGAATGCGCACCGCCCGGTCAGGTTAAGCCAGGGAGTCCCCACATGAAATGCTGTGGCAATGTGGTCGCCGGCCATCGCCAGAAATGCCACGATTTTGATAATATCGCGCTGTAATGGCACCAGTTGCCACAGGAAACGCACCGTTCCCCTGGCATCTTTTCGCTGAACACATGCCGTCATTATGGTTTCACTCCAGCACCTGACTGAGACATCCGGCCAGTGTTTCGATGACCAGCCAGGGCGCAACAAACAACGTGACCAGCATCAGTAATGCCCCCGTCAGCATTCCGGCCATAAACCGGCTTTCCGTTTTGCGCCTTCTCTTTACCTTCTCCCTGTATCGCAACGGCTCTGCAATCCGTTCATCGCCATACATCCGTGGACCACAATAATGTTCTTTTTTCTCCATCAGAGCGTCTTCTCTCTGTCAATCACCAGTTCTTTCTCCATCTGCCGCAACTGCTCCTGTGCGTTTATGCGTTTCAGGGCAGCCATCTCATGCTGCAGCAATTGCGCGTTTTCTTTCTCTTCACGGGCTGCTGTCTGTCCGGCTGCCCTGATTTCCTGTTCTGCCACTGCATTTTCTGCAGTCTGCATGGCCTCATTCTCTGCCGGCAGTATGTTCCGCGCCTCATCCTGCTGCAGGGTTTCCCTGACCGCTTTTTCTGCTTCCTGGCGTGCCCGCTCTTCCGGCGTCTGCAGACTGAGCAGTTCTGCGTCGGTATTCTGTACAGCCTGCACAGTTTTTATGGCTTCAGGTGTCGTTTCTCCCTGTCCCTGCGTTAACTTCTGAAGCAGCCAGCCGGGAAGTGGCGCGGTATCCTGTTGCAGCACAACACCACTCTCAGGGTGCTGGCGGGCCAGCGCCAGTGCAGATGCCGGGTCTGATGCCGTCAGCGTTACGCCATTATGGCTCTGCTGCAGAACCACAACGCCGGCATCATCACGCCCCAGCCATCTTCCCTGCTCATCCAGTCCCTGCATTCGCCCCTCTTCATCCATACGGATTTCCTGCAACCAGATACCCTGTTGTCTGCCGTTCCGGTCGTAAGCCGGCCAGGCCACATGCGGTGCCGGATATTTGCGGCTGCCACTGATGAAGCGGGCTTCACTGTGGTCCGGTAACCCGGTTTCCCGCAACAACGCCCGCCCCAGCGCATTCTGATTAAGCGCCCGGGCGCTGTCCCACAGATTCTGAGCCGTTGTGGCACGAACATCCTGTTGAACGTCCAGCACATCATGCGCTGTCTTCCGGCTTTCACTGGCCGCCACGGATGCCAGCCATTTTCCGGTATCATCGGTATACACCTGCACATGCTGCTTCATCCTCGAGAGCGCCACATACGCATCACTGAGAGAAGCAAGCCGCTGGCGTGCGTCAGTTGCCCCGGCCAGGGCTATCACAAAGGCTTCGCTGGCCCCCTGTGCCCGGTGTGCCGTACCGGCATAGCCGTAATCCAGATGCATATCCGACATCTCACGCCCTGGCTGAATCAGCCGGGTATTTTCACCGTGCTTCAGCGTGATATCACCGTTATCAGCTATCCCGGAAACCTCCCACAGTGTCTGGGTATCCCGCCCCTGTTCCCGGTCCTGGCGGGTGAAACGCACCAGGTCACCTTCCGACAGCCGGATTTCACGCCGGGAAAATACCGCAATATCCCGCAGACTGCTTTCAAAAGCGGAGAGCAGATGGTCCCGGCCTTCCACATCACGCAGCATCACCACACCGTTTGCTGCATCAGGGCTGTGAATGGTGTAATACTGCTGGTTTATCAGAGCAATGTGGCCGCTGTGCTGCGCCAGTCCTGCCACGGATTTCAGGGCTTCCGTCTGCGTTTTCTCCCTGACCAGCACCGTTACCGGAAGTTCATGCTCTCCGGTTTTTCCTGTCTCATGCAGACGGTCATGAATGCCAGCATTTATGGCCATTGCATCGGCGTTTGTCTGGGTGACAATCAGCGTCTGACGCCGGGCCTCTGCGGTGCGCCCGGTGTAATCATCCACGATGGCAGATATCACCCTGTCTCCCTGCGTTTCTCTCTGTTCGCGGGTCTGGCGAATTTCAGTCACCGATGATGCCGGTACATATGCGCCATTATCCCGGGGCACCTGTTCCGGTGAAACGCGGCGTATCGTGTCCAGCGCCTCGCCGGTACGCCCTTCCAGCAGTGCATACACCGCTGGTCGCAGTTCCGGTGACTGACGCACAATGTCTTTCATCACCGCCACATCGATGGCGCTGCGCTGCTGCATCAGGGTAAAGGGCGCACCACTGGCCACCGGCTGTAACTGCAGACTGTCACCGGACAGAACCGCACGACCACCTGCGGCGGCAATGCGGGCCAGCGTGTCAGCCATATCCCGGTTGCCCACCATGGAGCTTTCATCGATAAGAAACAGCGTTTTTGAGAAGTTAAGCTGTTCACCGCTCTGCTGACGTCGCTCCGTGTCCATCAGAAAAGAGGCGATGGTCTGCGCTTTCACCCCCACACCCTGCATTTCACTGACGGCCCGGTGTGTGGGCGCCAGCCCCACCACAACCGGCCTGTCAGCTTCAGGCAGGGTTTCCAGCGCCGCCAGGACACTGCGAAACTGTGTGGTTTTCCCCACACCGGCATAGCCCTGAATGGCCACAAAACGGTCCGTGCTTTCAAGAATCAGTCGGCTGGCTGCCTGCTGGCCTGACGTCAGACCAGTCAGGAGAGACAGGTCCACAGTTTCCATCAGTGGACGTTGTGTGCTCTTTCCTTCTGCCATTGTGCGAAGGATGGCTTTTTCCTGCAGCCAGGTTTCAGCCGGCACATAACGACTGGCACTCCCGTCACCCGGCACGGACAGGATTTCCCCGCGCTGAACCAGTTCAGCAAATGTGTGGTGAATACCGTATGGTGTCACTGACGGATGCGCTTTCAGTGCCTCCAGTACCACATCCTGACGGGAAAAGACCACACTGCTGCCCTGTGCCAGCGTTATGGCCTGACGTACGGCTTTTTCAGTCACCGGCATCATACTGTCCCGGGCCTGCTGCATAGCCGTATCCAGTGGCTTACCCTCCGGACTGACCTGCTCCCGGGCCTGCCGGTACAGTGGAGAACGGGCAAGACGCGCATGTGCGTCTTCTTCTGACAGTGACGTATAAATCTGCACCCGGTCACCACTGGTGGCCAGCGTGTTCAGTGTCTGTGCCTGCGTGTCACGGGCAGAGACAGCCGCCAGAACAACACCCTGTTCACTCACCGTTTTTCCGGGCGTGGTCACATATCCCTGACTGATTTTCAGTCCGTCTGCAACCGGAAGACGATGCCGGCGCTCCCCCTGCCGGACCGTCAGCGTCCGGTCTGTGATGCGTTCAACCGTGACACTGTCACCTGCACGCAGTTTTCCGTGACTGCCGAACAGCATCAGCTTTTCACCTTCAGCCACCGGAAGGGTCCCGGGCTGATACAACCGCCAGCTGCTGTCCATGTCCCGGACCTTTATCAGCTGACTTCTGCCTTTCTCATCCGTCAGCGTCAGTGTGCGACTGCGGGCCGTCACCCGGTCAATGGTGTAACGCTCAGACGTCCGGCGTTCTGCATCATACCGCTCCAGTATCTGTCCTTCCCGGTAGCTGTCCGTCAGTCTGCGGTTTTTACTGTCGAGGAACACCGGCGTCAGCGTGGATATCGTTACATCCCTGTCGCCCAGCTCTCCGGTCGCTTTCAGTGACTGACGGATGGCCTCCGTCAGCGCCCGCTGCTCACGACCGGGAGCCTGCGCCACCACACTCTCGCCCTGTGTGTGCAGAACAGCATAATCCAGGGCCAGCTGTTCATAACGCTGCCGGCGGTCACCGTGACTTACCACCGATACCCTTACGCCCCTGTCCGTTCCCCCCTGAAGCCGCACCACACCGGCGTCTTCCAGCGTGGCCAGCGCATTTCCGGTTCCCTTACGACCCCCGCCATCCATCAGCACCACCTGCACATTGTTACGCAACGCCTGGTCAAGCAGCGTGACCGTCTCCTTAACAGACAGTTTCTCCGCGCCGGCAATCACCAGTGTACTGTCATGCTTCAGCCCTTCCCCGGTCAGTAAATCCTTCCCGCTCACTTTTCCGTTCAGCCCCTGCTGCTCTGCCAGAAAAGTGGTCATCTTCCTGTCCGGTGCCATCACCTGCACCTGCCGTCCCTGACCTTCTGCCATCGCCACAACAGCCTGTATCTGCTCCCGCTGTGTCGTCATTCCTCGCCCGGTGCTGATAATGGCCACCGCAGGCAGGGTGTCAGCCAGAACCGCAGCCGCGCCCTGCAGGGGCATTTCAGGTCGCATGGTCACCATTACCTGGTTTTCACGCATCGCCTGCTGTGCCAGTTGCTGCACACTCAGCTCATCGAGCAGATGAATGGAGGAGGTGAAAAGCCCTTTTTCCTTATCAAGTGGTACCAGTTCGCCGCTGCTGATGGCCTGCTCAATCCCGGCACGGGCCAGGGCAATACTGCCCGGTTCAGCCTCCACCAGTGCCAGCGTCCTGCTCAGGACATCGGAGTAGGTAAACTGCGCCCTGCGGTCACTCAGCAGGGAAATAGCCTGTGACACAGCATCCCGCATCACTGACGGTACGGTCACACCTTCACGCTGACCAGAAATGGATGAAGACGATGTCTCCCGCTGAGAATACCCTCCGGCCTCTCCTGACAAAACAGCCTTTTCCGGTTCAGAAACAGAACGTGCAGACTGCTGCAGGGCTTCCCGTTCAGCCGCTTTCTCCCGCAATGCCTGGTAACTGAATCCTGTCCGGTCAATACGCTCATGCCACTCTGTCAGCAACTCTTCTCTGTCCGGCTCTTTCTGTTTGGCGCGACGGGTATCCAGCGCAGCCACACTGCGGGATTTAGCCGATGCATCATCCCCGACCGCTTCCCGGATTTGCTGACTGCGGGTTGAGAAAATATCGACCGGTACACCTTTAATCTCCCAGAGACCACGCTGGCCGGTATTGACCGTCTCATAGCCCATCGCCTCAACCTGACGGCGTAGCGCATGACGATAAATCTGCCCCAGCGCAATTTTGTTATCATAAAGCGCATCAATGGTTCCGGTACGACCACGCCTGTCGCTGGATAGCGTCGACCAGCGTCCCTCCTTTTCGGTCATGTTAAGTAACAGAAGATGCGTGTGAATTTGCGGGTCCAGCTCCCGCGAGGTGTCATGGTTAAAGGCTGCCGCCACCATTTTTCCGGTATGAACGTGTTGGCTGAGGCCATCACGCATTATCCGGGTTCCTGTCAGGGACTCAATTTCCCGGCTGACAACCTCAACAGCCTGGTTATGGGCCTCCAGCAGACGGGATTCGCCATACAGCGCAATCAGTACAGACACACTTTTGGGCGCTGATAACGTCAGGTCATAGCCGCTGCGATGCACATTAATGCCACCTTCCATTCTCTCCAGACTGACGCCGTTGGGCAGACGTCCGGCAATCAGCTCATCCAGCCGGAAAGCATCCACCGGCCCTTCCAGTTGCAGCGATTTTGCGCCTTCCCCTAACCACCTGGACTGCATACTGCCCAGAAAATAGTAGTTATCCTGTGATGTGTAATAGCCTGCGCCACCACCGGCAATGGGAGCAATGCTCAGCATAATCCCTTACCCCCAGTTCATATCATCCAGCGGTTCGCGCTCATCCTGGTGTGACCGTTGGATCACCAGGTTACGTTCATCCTGTCGCATAGCCTCCTGTGCATCATCAAACGCCCGGCTGAACTGCTCACAAAGTGCGTCATACCGCTCATCGCCCGGATACAGGATTTCCCCGGTTTCTTTGTCCACAATTTCAGCCAGCTCCGCCGCAGGCGCCTTTTCTTCCACAGGGTTGCTCTCACCCGTCCCACCCGTCACCGCAGCCGCTGCCCCCTGAGTCACAGCTGCAGTCAGTACCGGATTGTTAAGCGATTCTGCCTGTCCGGCCTGAGACGCCGTTTTGTTCTGTTCATCATCTTTTCTGACCTCACCTTGCTCCAGCCGGGCCAACAGCGCCGTAATATCGCCCTCTTCCTCTTCGCGGCGGCTGATTTCAGATTCAATCTCCGGATCAAGGCTGTCGTTGATTTCCCGCATCTGCAGATCCTCTGCACAGTCCTTTATCTTTTCGTAACGCATACTCATACGAACAGCCGGATAATCACCGGGAAACGTGACATAGCAGCTGAGATTGGGCAGTTTCTGGATATCGGTGTAGTTCACCAGATAGCGGTCTTCTTCCACCTTGCTGAAGGAGACACCGTCACGCACGGTATCCGCACCATAGCTGTACTGCTCACTGAAAACTTTATCCCGACGCTGGCCAATCTCACGTTGTACCCATTCCGCTTCTGTGCTGGATGGCGATCGAAAAAAGAAACGGGTATTCACCAGCCCCAGCATGGCGTCAGCCGTCTCTTTTCCGTAAGTAAAATCCATCTGGGCTTTGGCCTGAAACCCCAGCACAAAACACCCACCAAATCGTCGTGCCTCAGCCAGCACGCCCGGCAGCTCCGGCAGTTTGTTCAGTGAAGGAAGCTCATCGTAGATAAACCAGACTCTGCGGTGCAGGTTTTCCCCCATACCCAGCAGACAGTTAGCCGCCTGCGCCAGCCACATGGAAATCAGTGGTTTCAGTGACTCATGCTGGCGGGCATTACTGGTCACCCACAACCAGCCATGTTGCTTAATCTGTGGATCGTTGACAGCACTCATCCACTCCCGGATGGTAAACGGACGACGTCCGGTACGTTCAATGCCCTGCAGATAACGCAATGCCTTGACATAGTTGGTCAGCACACTGCGGATGGAGATGGCGGTCTTTTCCACCTTCTCTTCCACCAGGTTGCTGGCCTCCGTTCCGGCCAGATAGTCACGCAGGGCCTTCAGATCAATGGCAAGCAGCGTACGCAACAACGCGTTGTAGGAGTGGATACCTTTCTTTTTCTGACGATATGACACCGCAGAAAAAATGGTACGAGCGGAACTCTGCCAGAAGGGGTCTTCTTTTGTGCCCATCGGGATCAGCGTGCTTGCTGCACTGTCAAAATCCGGAATGGACTCAAACTCACGGAACATATCCCAGTACGCACAGCGGCGATCAAGCGCATTAAGCAGGGTGTCATCCCGTTCATTAAAGTGCTTTTTAATCAGGGAACAGCCTTTATCGTAAATAATGGCCATATCGCCGCGTGCCCGGATTTGCTTCAGCAGCTTGTTGATGGTGTTGGACTTACCCGATCCCGGCGTGCCGTACATCATCAGATACTGCACTTCGCCATTTAATATCAGCGGAAGCTGATCGATACAGATAGAGGATGCCTGCCCACGACGATGCATCTCCCGGGCCACCGCTTTCACATCATCAGTCAGCTCACGGCCCCCCATGCGCTCATCCTGTGCCTGTTTTTCCCCCAGACGACGCAGAAAACGGAAAATCAGAAAGGCCAGCACGCCAACAGCCACAGAGGCCCAGAACAGGGCCAGATACAGCTCCTGGAGGAACATATTGCCGGCCCAGACCATATAATCGTCTTTCAGGATCTGCTCCGACGTTGCGTGCAGCACCTGCCCGTTCCAGGGGATGTCATAAACCGGAGGAACCCGGTACAGCGCCTTTTCTCCACGGGCAGTAAGTGACAACCACCAGTACAGTCCGCCATTACGGATAGTTTCCCAGGGCAGGCGCAACCAGAAAAATAACGGCAAAAAGATAACGAAAAACCAGATTAACCAGAATGAAACGCGTTTGTTTACCTGCATGAACATATTCAGCATATAGCTGAATACCTGCCCACCCTGCGTGATATGTTTGGTTGAGCTCATATAAGCACCCGGTTATTAAAGAACATCAGAAAAATAAAAATCAGATATGGCGAATAATACTGGCGGCGACGTCATTCACCTGTTTAACAGAACGAGGCCGGTGCAACGGAATACCGGCCTGAATAACAACCAGATTAAATAACGTATCCCGGCGCTGACGTTCCGGGCGTAGATGAGAGCGATCATCCAGTTCGATAATGGCCCTGACAGTGAAATCCTGCTGATCCACAACCACATAGTCACAGTGCCATTGCGAAATCTGCCGGAATAACCTTCTGTTCTCTGCCTCAGAGAACCCGGGGCAAACCTGAACCACATCAACCAGACGAACCTGCGCCATCACCAGCAAAGGGTATCCCGCCAGCGCGCGGCAGAGTTCACGAAAAAATTCACGTTCGCGCGCAGTCATAAAATGCTTTGACTGATAACAACGATATTTTTTTAAAAGCCGGTCAATGTATTTCTGATTTCCGGTATATTTTTTCGTTCTTCCGGGAAGGATCAGGATAAGCAGTATTACTGCCAGAAAAACAACATACTCCATTAATTATCAGTCTCCATTCATATTCCACGTATATCCCTCCCCCCGAAAAATATGCCCTCCGGCACGATAGCCGCAGTTCATCATGTGCAATGCTCTTTCAATTAAGCCAATGACAAACTGAATATCTTTTCCGCTTTTATACTGAATTTGCAGACACAGGTGCTGATGTGTTTCCGGGGCGCCAGATTCTTTTGGTCGAAAGAAATATCCGCCTTCCGGGTTGATTCTTCCTGAAAGTATTTTGCCAGATTTTTCATCCAGGCAGGCAGAATGCAATGCCCAGGTCACATTATCTTCCTGAATCCCGTCAATACGGCTTATTCCCGGCATCCAGACCAGCTGTTGCCCATGCTGACGAATGATATCTCCGATCTGCTGACAAAGCTGTAACAATGGTAGCGTATCCGGAGCCACAACAACGAGAGTAAGAAGATGGTACTCTTTTCGCGTTGAAAGACACGCAGAATAGTCATAACACTCAACAGCGTGATTTTCTTTATTTCTCCGAAAAAAGAACCAGGCAATTATCATTACCAGAATAAAGAAACATAAAACGGTCATTATACCAATATTATCATTAATAAAATCGACAAGGTTATATGCGGGTTTATTGATATATTGTATGTGCGTGGTTGGTATTGGTGCTTCATGAATATATTCTGGAGGCGCAACAAGTTTATCTTCTACAGTAGTAGCCATAGAAACTCCATTATGTGAACAGGTCAGACACTGCGAAAAGAGAAATTATTTTTTCGCTGTTGAATAAGATTTTGTGAAATGTCAGTAAAGGCATTCCCGCTGGCGGATCCAGCGGGAATCAGGAAAATTACAGGATATTGGCAATAGATTTTGCTAACTGATCTTCAAGAACCGGTTTGGCTTCTTCAAATTTCAGGTTAACTTTGTTGGCACTGGACACAATACGCGTCTGATATTTATGCTGGTTACCTGTTTCACTGCTGGTCTGCACTTTATAACCCGACGTTCCCTGCTTCAGCGCAGCCACATTGTCAGTCGTCACCTGCGCGGAAGTGCGCTCTGCGATCTGCACATCAGTTACCATGGTGTAGTTGATATCTTCCACCATCGCATCAGCCGCCATTCCCACAAGGCCGGCAGCCAGTCCTACCCCCAGCGTGGCACCGGCAGAATTGGAGTTATAGGCTGTAATGCCTGCCCCTAACGCCGCAGCCTGAACAGCCCCCTCGTACCCCCGACTCAGAAAGCCCTGTGCTTCCCGCAAATCCATTTTATCGGCTTTCAGTACGTTCGCCTGAATCCAGTAATGCGCGTCGGCAGGATTATTCACGATACGATAGCCTTTCGCCTGCACCTGGCTGTTAATTTTTCCCTGAAGGCCGCTCATATCCTTATCGGAGGTGTTTTTGATTTGCAGATAAACAGTGCGATCAGTGGAAGGTTCAAGCCAGATGGTTTCACTCATCTGGGTTTTGACTTCCAGATTACGCTTTTTAATTGCGGTGCTCATCGCACCACAGCCAGACAGGAGAAACGCCCCCAGAACAATCGCAGCGATAAAGTTATTTTTACGATTTAACAACATAAATTTATCCTTAAACAAAAAACAATTGCTGATAACGCCTCTGGATTATCGCATTAATCGTACCTGTATTTTCACCAACGGTCATCCCAGCGATTGTCATCACTACCCCAGGCATTCCCCCCCGCATCAATTCCACCTAACATGGGAAGTCCAGTTGCCGGATTAACTCTATTATTACTGGAACAACACACATCGTCTTTTGAACGACACTCTCCAGGCAGATTAACATAAACAAATCGAACAAAATCGTCAGGATATAGTTTTCTCACCTTATAAGAAAAAACACATGTAAAAACTGCCCCCAATAAAGCAAACACCGCCCCCGAGAAAAGGACAAATTGCAGATCAAATCCAACAGCAACAGCGATAATGATCAGGGCCACTCTGCAGGCAGATAATACACATCGTTTTTTCAGTTGTTCTGATTTTGAAATAACATCCGTTTCAGGCGCTATTTTCATAAGAACATACTGAGTGGAAGATATTTCCCACAGCACAACAATTGTAATAATTGCAGAGAAAAAGTGCACAACCAGAAAACATACTAATAGCCCCATAGCACTTTCACCGTAAACCAGAGCTGCACAGAACGTCATAAAAAATGATACTGAAATACAACATGCTGTTATCTGCACACCAAATTTACAACCAGGCCACATACGTAGCCTGTCATCTTTCCAGTTAAACGTTTTTAATTTTTCAGTTAATTGTCCTGCCATAACTCTCTCTTCTTTTATTTGTCCTTCCACTTTGCAGCATCCCTCAGACGTTGCATATTCTCTTCATCTTTATCTGAATTCCAGACACCTGATGGCGACAACGGCCAGGGCTTCTGCTTTTCTTTCTCCTGCGCCAGAGCCTCACCGAAAGCCTTTTCACCCTCCTTATGCTGCCCCGCAAGCGTGTTCCGTTGTGTCTTCAGTTCCTGCTGAGATGATGCTATTTCCTGCTCATTTTTCAGCACCTGCGCTTCCACAGTCTGACGGGTATCACGCACCTGTTTCTGGATCTGCTCTGCACCCTGAACCGATGCGCCGGAAGCCCGTTGCTGCATGTCAGCAAAATTCTCTGCATACGCTCGCTTCAGGTCACTCTGCATATCCACGGCTGGCCCGACGCTGCCCATACCTTCTGAAGCCCGCAACCGGTTTTCCCTGAATTCCTGCTCCAGCTGGGGTTTCAGTTTCTCATCCACAAATGCCTGCGCCAGTTGTTCCCGCTCCGCCCGCAGTGACGGATTTCCGGCATCGGTCAGCACGGTCGTGGCACGTCCCGGAGCAGACTGATGCACATAGTTAACAAACTCCTGGCTGTAGTTGCTGTTAATACTTGCACTGTTGTTTTCCGCATAACTGGCCATCTGAGCATATTCATGGCTGCGGTTAAGTGCATCATTATACTGCTTAATCTGGCTCTGCAAATCGCTCAGGTTGCTGGCCAGCTGCTCAGACAGGGACGAAGAGGCATTGTCAGTATGACTGCTGTTATCCGTCGTGCGATGGTTATTAATGACATCCATGGCATCACGCACATCTTTGGTTTCCTGCGCTGTCAGGCTGCGATCATGATCCGTTTTCGAACTGATATCCGAATTGATACCATGCAACGACTGATCCGAACCTTTATAGCTAATGTCGGTATACAGCTTTCCACTGGCACTGGCCCCGGTTGTTAACTCAACAGCTTTTCCGAGAATATTTTTCCTGGTATCAATACCGGCTTCGCCATGCCCACCGACAGTAAAATCACCACTCTGTGATTTATTCAGTACCTCTTTAACCGCTTCAGACGTACTGATACCGGCACGTTTTGCCAGTGAATCAGCCACGCTGTTCAGTTTGTTGATGGCCTGCGTCAGTGTGGTGGCCCGGCTGCTGTCCGCACCGCTTACCACTGTATCGCTGTTGCCCCGCTGCTGCGCCCACTGCGACAACTGGCTGCTGACCAACTGACTGCCATGACTGATGCTGTTACTGAGACTCTGCACCTGGCTTTCCGCTTCACGCTGTTGCGCCTGGTAGCTGCTGCTGAGCATGCGGCCAAACTGGATATCCGTCGCCAGACTGGAAATCGCCGATTTACCATCATGCAGAATGCCACCACCCGCTGTTTTTGTTGTCGTCGCACCGCTGGCATGCTGGGTCAGCATCTGACCGTCACGCACGGACTGGTTGGTGTCCCATTTAAAGCCGGAGACATTCTCCATCTGCATGTTGTTAAACGCCCACGTACCGTCTGCAGCCTGAGAGGCAGCAGACGAGGCTGTGCTGTTAATGGATGAGCCCAGATAGTTCCCTGCCTGTGAAACCACGCGCCACAGACCAAACACCAGACCGGCAGCAATAAACGGAATCGAATTTGACAGCCAGGCCGCCATCAGCCCGATATCACTGTGAGTCTGCTGGATGGTGTTCAGATTCGACAGGGAGAAATTCATCCCCTTCGTTTCGCCTTTCAGATAAAACGCCATCGCGTAGTTCAGAATGGCATACAGTGGTGGCCAGCTCTGCAGATAAACAAGGGAGAACACATAGCCTTTCAGTACCGGCAGTGTCAGACCGTGAATGGTGGCCAGCAGAATGATTATCGGAAACATCCCGACCAGCATGGCCATCAGGACAGTATGCATCACCGGCACAAATGTGGCCGCCAGCCCACCGGATGCTGCCCAGCTGAGGCGCATTTTGCTGTTCGATGACTGGTCCGCCATATTCACCAGACTGGCGACGTTGCCGCTGGCTGCCGTATGGGTGGAGATACCCTGTTTTATGGCATTCATCACCACATTCTGGCGCAGAATTTCACTGGCATCCCGTCCGCCCTGATAGTAGAAGCCATAGCTGTCCGCCATCATCAGACCGAACAGCGTATCGGCGCTGGCACGGGGGCCAATGAAGCGGTTAACATAATAATCCCAGGTCTTTCCGCCCTTTGTCGTATCCACTTTCAGTTCACGCTTCAGCACGTTGTTGGCCAGCGCCTCACAGGTCTGGAATCCTGTCTGCGCCAGGCTGTTGCCACGTGGCACAATCACGCCACGCAGCGGGCTGGGTTTGCGGAAGATGATTTCATAAGGGTCAGATGACTGCATCAGTTCAGCCATGCTGTATTTGTGTGTCAGCATAATGTCACCGATAACACACTGCTGTACATATTCGCTCAGCAGCATGGCCAGGTCGCCGTTCTGTGCCACCACATCCGTGGTGTTGGCCATCAGTGTGGCACCAAACAACATACCGGTTTTGCTGTATGCCACGGAATCCGGCGTATGGAACACGGAGTCATAAATTTTCGTCAGGGAGCCACCAATACTGGTGATAAACCGGAACGGCACCGACAGCCCGGTCGGCACATTATCCACCCGCAGCACCAGTGTGGGATTCGTCATATCGATGATATGCACAGTACGTTTCGGAATAACCAGCACACTGGTTATCAGAATAAATACCGCAATAAACTTCAGCACTTCCTTCGGGTCATGGCCCCGGATATAAACAAAGAAAAGTGCCATCGCGGAGAAGAATCCCACAATATGAAACAGGGAATCCCATGTGGATGTGCCGATAAGCGTGGCCACGCCATTAAATGCCGCCTGAAAGAACTCACCGCCACTCATGACATAAATGGTATCCACCATGCTCATCAGTTGCCTCCTGTCGTCAGCTGTGCAGAAGATACTGAGGTATAATGCAGATTCTGCTCATAACGGCTCATCAGTTGCGTGGATACCTGCTGGCGCAGATAGCCCATACGCTGCTCCAGCTCCATCAGCGTGTTCGCCTTCACATCCACCTGAGCCTGCAGCCCTTCCAGCTGACGGGAGGCTTCAGAGAAGTTCTCCCGTAACATCTTCATCTGCTCTTCCGGGAAGTTTTTACTGCCGGCCTGCACCCGGGCCTGACTCAGCAGTTCGTTCAGGTACTGAAGCAGGATGTCATAGGCAATGTAATCGGAAAGTGACGGGTAGAAGGTGGAGATATTCAGCATCTGCGGGTCCACCAGGTAACGCAGAATGGGCACACTAGTACTTTCAATAAAGCCTTTTTCCTGACTGGTCAGCGGGTCATCACTGACCAGCTTGTCAGAGATATTCTTTATCATGTTCTGCACACGCTGATTCAGGCTGTTGTTCTGGCTGACCGTCACTGTGCGGTTGCGTGTCTTGAGGCAGTCCCCCGTGGATGTACAGCCAAAGATAGTGGCCTGTCCGCCATACATCAGTGCCCGGATAAGTCCCTGGTGATTAGCCTGTGGCCCGATAAACTGGATTTCGCCTTTATCATCAAAAATCAGCGTTCCGGTAACGTTCATCACCAGCTCCATCAGTTCGGTGTTGCCGTTCATCATGTCGTTCTTCTTCAGAATCTCCCACATCAGATTCTTATTACGCATCACCTGGTCTTTCATGTTTTCCGGCGCCTTATCCAGCACCTTGTTCATCTGACCGCCCACCGTGCATCCCTGCCTCGAGGCAGCCCAGTCGGAGAACATATTGGTTTCACCGGCAATGTCCTGGCAGATTTTCTGGGACTGTACGGTGTTCTTCGGCCACAGGCCGCCGATGATGCCCTGCGCGGCCTGACAGGAGGAGACATTCATGTTGTTGAGGTCGCTGGCCAGCTTCTGCATAAAATCCTTAACCTGTTTCATCCCCGGTACGGCAGTCTGCAGAGCCAGGTCAAAAAAGTACCCCACAGCGTTCCCCATCAGCTGCTTCACAAAACGCTCAATCTGTTCGCTGTTGATAAAGGAAAAGGAGCCCAGATAAGCATCAATACCACCACAACCGGCGGTAATATGCGGTGGAGTAAAGGAGGCTATCTGCAGGGTATTCACCTGATTGCGTAAGAACAGATTGCCGCCGGTGGCATAGCCTGCCGCCTGCCCCTGCCAGACAGCTGCGCGGGTGGCATTGCCCTCGAAGCCCAGCTTGTTGAAGAATTTGTTCAGGTCATTATTGACGTCAGCCTGCGCAGGCAACGCCAGCACAGCAGCAACCAGGCATGACAACGTTACCCGCCGGAGCAGGAAAGAAGGTTTTCGATTCATAATGGTAAGGAATTAATCAGGTAAGAAATGAAAGAAGGTGAGCTTAAAACTGCCACGCTGCGGTATTACCGGATGACGTGCTGTTTTGCCCTCAATTTTCTGAAGATACGACAAATCCCTTCATACGTAATATCCAGTAACTGTCCCGCGACACCTGTCACAATAGCACCGCAACCAAGTGCATAGAAAGTCCAGGGAATAAGGTACATCACCAGATTGATGAGAGGTTTCAGTGTTGCATATTCCCCGATAATAACAGGGTCAGTAGCCATGCCAGCAATCCCTGTATCGCCGGTATGCTGCCCGTATATTGCCGCAAACATTCCCTGCCATAACCAGTCACTTATCCAGCCAGCGATCAGAAACATGGCTCCACATATTATCAACACGATACATAGCTTTTCCGTGAACATCCGGATCTGCATATCCTTCTTTTTTTCACTCATGGCTCTTATTTTTCACCTTCTGTTTTACTCTTTACTCCCGTTCTGGCAGCATTCGCAAATCCCAGTCCCTCATCAATACGCTGCCTGAGCGTCCGCTCATCCACAATGCCATACAGCAACGGCAGTGTTTTCAGGGTGTTCACTTCCACCAGGAACGCTGCCGGGGTCACCGGTCGCATATTGCTCCACATATCACGAATCACAGCTTCTGTTGCCGGAATGGCATCCGGAAAAGACACATCGCCCATACCGTCCAGGGTATATGGGAAAACATCCAGCCCCATCTGTGCGGTCACGCGCTTCAGTAACGGGTCAAACTGCTGGCAGTAACCACAGCGTGACTGCATGAACAACACCAGTTTGTAGTTCTTCAGATTGACCACCCGGCCGTCCGGCAGACGGTAATCCCGGCGTTCAGGGACTGCGGGAGCCACAGGTGATGAAGAAGTGACTGCCGTCTGCACCTGGCTGGCCTTACCTGGCGTTGTCTTGTGCGCTTCAAGCTGGCGCAGCTCTTCCAGCGTGGACGCCTGTGCACCGGCAGCAATCAGCAACACGCCCGTCAGGGCCTGCTTCCACATATCACTGCTCTCCTGCCGGTGCTGCGTGCCATTTCTTCCAGGCATGAAAAGCAGCCAGCCCCAGACCGGATAATCCCATCGTCGCCCCGATAACAAATATCGCCAGTGCATCACGAGCCAGCGTCATCTGGTACAGGGCGTATGCCAGTTCATCACTGACAGCCTCTGCAGGCAGAGACAGAAGACCGGCCAGATAAAACCAGATAACGGAGGCAACCATCAGCGCCATTCCCGGGTACATCAGCAGATTTTCAGTAAAACGTTCGCGTGTCATACATCTCTCCGTTTCGTTCACGACCGTGGCGCAAAATCTGTCGCCACACTTAAAAAACGTTTCATCAGGTCATCCTGCGTCATGAAGCCATAAGCCAGCGGCTGGTAACGCTCTGCCCCCGGTTCAACCAGGAAAAGTGCCGGGAGATGCGTCACACCCAGCCGCTGAGCCTGCCCGCTGTCAGGACGCGTCTGCGGCAGCGCCTCGCTCCGGGCACCGTCCATACTGACCGGAATCAGCGCAACGTTGTATTCGTCAGAGAAACGCTGCACCACCTTTGCAAGCTCATCATCCAGTGCATCATTCCCCCGGTAAAAGAAGAACAGCCCGTACTGACTGGCCAGCTGACGAATGGCAGCCACCTGACGGTTCTGGTCAGCCTGCAGCTGCAGCGGAACCGTGCTGTTATAGTGGCTGTACTGCAGGTTGTAATCCAGCTCCGGATGCATCAGCAGGGATTTGCTGGCCACAGCACTGAAGCGACTGGCCTGACTGGTCCAGAAGTTCTGCATCTTCATGTAGGCCGTAAAATTCTCCACCGTCGGGTAGAGAATGGCGGTATTCAGCCGCTCCTCCGTCATTCGCTGAAGGACCTTCATCTGTGCTGTCGGAGGAAGAGATGTCAGGGGAACAGTGGCCGGTGGCGGCGTTTCCTCCTCATCCTGTTTCGGAGGTTCGTTATACCAGTGCCAGCCCACTATCGGTTCGTCCACATAAGTGCGGACCGGTTCACGTTGCGCTCGCCCATGACCGGATATCAGCAGCCCCAGCGAGGTAATAAGCAGTAAAACAACCGGTCTCATCTTACTGCCCCTTTCCTGCAGACTGCTGCAGCGCCGAAGCAACCTGTTCTTTCACACGTTCAGCCAGTTCACTGTCTGACGGAATGGTGGTGCCGGCATTCAGGTCACTGTAGAAATTGCTGAAGTCCATCCGGTCAAACTTCAGGGACTGCAGCTCTTCCACCGTGATGCCCCGGCAGTCAGGATGCTTTCCGCTGCCAAAACCGATACCCAGCTGCCCTTTACGCCCCTGTGCCTGAACAATCTGTGCCAGCTTCGAATCAAACTGACAGTAGGCTTTCTTCTTCTGCAGGCATACACCCAGCGCCTTCTTCGAGCAGTATGTGCCGACATAAACGGTGAGCAGTTTCTCTTTGGCTTTCCCCAGCGCCTTTTCTTCACTGTCGCAGTGTGCCAGACCAATGCCCTGTCCCCAGCCGGAGTCCTTACAGCAGTTGCTGAATCCGGCAATGGCCATCCGGCACTCCACCGGTTTACCGGTGAACGCCCGGACATTCACATCATTCATGGCAGCCACATCCTTTGCGGCCGCTGTCACCGCAGCCAGCGCCGAAACAGCCTTACCGAAACCATCAGACGTATTGTTTTCAATGGCATCACATTCACCGTTTGCACAAACCAGCTGACCACTGCATAGTTGAGCTTCCCCGGTCACCTTTTTCTCGCAGGAGAAGGTCACTTCTTCCTGCAGACAGGCACTGCCGCTCTTTTCCTGGCAGTTCACGCGCGATACCGTACAGGCCGGATCCTTCATATACACATCACAGCTGCCGTTATCCGCCTCCTGTTTCAGATACGTGTCTTTCCAGGCCCAGCAGTCGCTGTAAACGGTATAGGTTTTCCCGTCGATATTAATCGTCCTGTTTCCTCCGGCTTCCGTACACTGACTTCCCTGCAACACCTCTTCAGCCTTATTAAACGGGCAGGTTTCCACCCACTCCACAGAAGGCTTATGTTCGGTAACCTCAACATCCAGCATCAGCGTTATTGTCACCTGCACAGACTCCTGGTTACTGTACCAGTTAAATGTCTTTGATGTTTTCACTACCGGAAACGACTGCCCTGCAGAAACCTGCATATCGGTATCAAACGCCTGATGGATTTGCCCCCATCCGTTCCGGGTATGGTATGTACAGTGCGTGTTCACGCCACCGGAGCAGATACTGTCTTCCCGGGGATACATGAGAATATCTATGGGCAGTTCTTTTCCCATGATACTGAGTGTTTCCTTAACTGAAGCCTTACACTCATATGTCACACTCTCCCTGTCACATTTTGAACTCCATGGAACAATCAGCCGTTCCCCATCGACAGCCACATGCAACAGACGCCCCTTTTCCGGGATATTGAATGCTCCACTCCATTTTACGTTTCTGGCGTTGTAACCAAGCGTGACAACCTTCTGGTAAGTTTTTCGCACCGTTTTCCGGACAACATTATCCTTTATGCTGGCCTTACGGGTGCAGGTCAACTCGGCCGCCGGCGTTCGCTCACAGACATGCGACGTGATTTCCGTTTTACTGACATTCACGGTTTCACACTTATCGTACGTGCCGTTCGTGACGATATCGGCTTTATCCTGAACATCAAAACCGCCACTGATAAATGGCGCATCCATGGAAATGGGGTCTTTCGGGCGATTCATGATGACTTCTGACGTCAGTTTTCCCACTTCCGAATTATTCAGGGCGCTGGCACCTGCGCTCTCGAGGCTGGCTGAGTTTGATGATGTCACTCCGCCGTAATGCGCCGATTCCGGCGGATTTTCGGTATAGCCGGGAATAACCTCTCCCGGATTAAAGTTATTCAGGACACCTGAGCCATTTCCCTTCAGGCTGTCCGCAAACTGCTTCCCTGAACCGTATTTATCACTGGCCTGCAATCCCGTTCCGAAGGTGGTCAGTGCTGTCAGCATCATCACGATAACGCGTTTCATCGTTCACTCTCCCTGAGAATCGCTTCAGCCACCGGGGCACACTCCCCTTCCTTCGCTACCCGCTCCAGCGCCGCTTTCAGGCGGATATTGCCGCGAATCAGGTCATACCGTTCACCACAGGTCACTACCAGTGCCGGCACGGATGTGATGCCGTATTTTGCAAACTGCATCGGGTCTATCTGAACACCGCCGGTATTTTTCTCCCGGGTAATACGGAATACGGCCTCTGCTGTTTTCCGGAAATCATTGTCGATGATTCCGTTAACCAGTGCGGGGATACCCAGCGCCCTGGCCTCCGGCAGCATGCGAATCAGACCTTCTTCCGGTATGGAGAACGACAAAAAATACAGCGCACGCGGTGTTTTCTTACTGCGGGCGGATGCCTGCTGTGATTTTCGGGTCAGACTCTGTATCCACGCATCGTTATGTTTTCCGGGTGCTGGCTGCTGCAGAAACTCCGGTACAGTGGCCTGCCGGCGCAACATATCACTCTGGTCACGCAGGGACTCAATAAAAGCCGCACTGTCCTGCGAAGCACAGACAATGCCGGGTGACAGCATGCAGGTCATGGCTATGCTGCAGACAGAGACAATCTTCCACACAGTAATACTCCTGATTAAAATTTACGGAAAAACAGTCAATGCAGAGGGATATGATGTTATTCAGAAAGAAGTGCCTTTTTATGGCGCTGATATTCATTGCTGGCAGCACCGGCTTTATTGCATTCAGAAATGCCGGAACAACAGAGCATCCTGTTCAGATAATGTCATCCGGGCCAGTTAAGCCTGACAACTCACTGCTGACACACCGGATAATCATGACAGACCAGCATTATGGTCTGACTTCCGATGAAGAAGTACAGGCTGCTTTATCAAACACACGGTTTGTGCTTTCGGAAATAAAGAAACAGTGTTCATCAACCAGAAATACAGGGCAGTTTTTGCAGTGCGCCAACAACATTCTGGGCGAGCATTTTTCTTACCAGGAAACCGCCCTCGCCTCAGCGTGTTATTCGCAAAAGAGTTCAGACTGTGACCTGAATGTTTATTTGTTACTTGATGCAGCAAAGTTACTGAACCGGCAAATAAATATTGCTTATGCACCCAGACATTCGTTTATTGCTTACACCGACGAGAATGGTCTGCCGCAGTTCTGGGAAACCATTGAACCAGATAATCATGGACAGCCAGCAGAACTATGGACATCTGCGTATGCCAAAACGCTGCATCCTTTTTTCTACACACCACAACCTGAAAACAAGGTTGAGGATATATACCGGTTATTTATATCAGACAATCTGTCTGATAATGAACGAGCACGTCTGCTTTCCGTTCTGGATGAAACATTGCATGATAATCCACTCTATCTCAGTACATATTATGGCAATAAGAAAAATATCAACCGGGAGGATGTAAATCACCTGCTCTATCTTCTACAGAAAGATACATACTCCTTTGATAAAAAAATCATTGTAGCGCGTTTCTTTAACAAGAACGAAAACCATCAATAAGCAGAACAGTTACTTAATTCAATCCCCGAACATCAGTGCACTGAAAAGTGTCTTGAGGAAAAAGCAAAATACTCCTTCAAACACAAAATATTTTACCATGTCACTAATAACAGCAATTACAAATCAGAATACATCATTAAAGAAACCGCCAACTCAACAAGGAATACACTGATTTATTCATCTTTGTTTTTCTTTATTCTTATAAAACTTCTCTGCAGAAAAGAAATAGCAGAAAAATATAATAACAATCGCCGGGGAAGTGGACATCATATCAAGTGAAAATGACGTATTAATCAGTTCTTCTGCATTATCGTACAAAACATATGCAGAATAATAACTAAAAAGCGTCGGAGCCAGGAGTCGGGTATGCAGCCATATAATCATCTTCCAGCATATTCGCTCTCCTGGCCAGCCTCTGTATAGCCCAAGAGACACACATGATATTCCGATACATGTTGTATAAGGCATCATCACAAACAACACCCCTGTAAAATCCCCCATAATCTCTCCCTGCCCAAAAACACGAAACCGGGCGGGAGACTGGATCATAAAGAGATCATATGCCCGGCAGGCTAATCCGACCACAAATCCCCAGGCTGTCAGCATATCCAGCCATTTCAGTATCGTTTTTACTGTCATTTTTCTACTCACAAAAACACGCAGTTACGTTTACGCCAGATCAGGTAGCCGTAGTTCTTTTTGGTATTGGGGGACGCATGACCGGCCTCCCAGGCCATCACCGTTCGCCCGAACGGGTGACAGGCTTTCGTATCCGGATGCATGTTCACCATCTGATAGCGAAAACGGTCTTTCGGCATAATCGGCGAGTAATATTCCTTGCAGACCTTCTGGTCCTCACCGATGCTGTTCAGGATCATCCCCTGACGGTGCAGTTTGAACGCCATACGCTCCGATAACAGCACCGACGACTGTTGTGGGCTGAATTCATCAGAAATATTTCCGGTAAATGGGTACAGACTGCCGTGAGAACCAGCACACCAGAACAACGCATTGATGGGTTTCCCCTTCACCGTTTTAATCGCATCTGCGGCACAGGCCCCCTGTGCAATCGGGTTAGCCACCACCAGAGCTTCCGGTGAGAGAATTAACGACAGCGCATCATCATCCCAGGTCGGATCAAGTTCAGACAGATACCCAATATCCAGATCACCACGCTGCAGACAGGCAATCGACATGATGATATTCAGCCAGTATGTCAGCGGGTATTTATACCAGTGCACATGATAAAAACCACCTGCCACGGGTCGGTCTTCCTGCCCTGCATTACCAGCACCGACTTTTCCGACCGGAATATTGAAGCCGCCCAGATTAACCATGCAGTACGGCGAACGGGTCACGTCCGTCAGCGCAAAAGGCTCCCAGTATCCGATCGCCATGCCGATGCGGTAACCCACCGGTACCAGAGGACAAATCTGCAGGGGCATGGACGGGTTATCCGTATCAGGGGCATCACCGTCAAAGACCGAAACATCTCCGATGCTCATCGGGAAAATGCACTCCCAGCAGATATCGCTGATCGGGTTAACAAAATTCCCGTCACACATTTTATCCTTGTCTTCTGCCAGCACATTTCCGGCGCACAGCCCCAGCGCAATCAAAGCGGCTGTCAGCGTCTTTCTTATCACGATTTTCCCTCCGGCATAGCTGCCGATGTGACAACCAGTGAACTCCCGTCCTGACGTACCACTGCCGGTATCCAGGTCAGCCCGAAGCGACGGCTCAGGGTGCCATCCTGATCAAAATAAATTCGCGTGTTCAGCGCCTTTGTGGCATCACGGATATTTCCCCCGACCAGTATCACCTTACGGTTCAGTTCTGCCGGCTGTTGCTTAAACCATGCCACCTGTCGTTCATCATCCGCATCCAGAAAATACAACGGCCCGGCTAATGACACGGTATCCAGCGGGTTAATACGCTGCCCTTTACGGGCAAAAATGCGCCCGTTCTGATCTGCCATATCGGCTGTCACGCTCACTGTCGGATCAACACGGTGTGTGTGCGACCGGGTATCTGTCTGCAGCCCCTCCACCGGCTTCGGACGCAGCGTGTTCTGTACCACCCGTTCCTTAAACTGCGTCTGCATCTCTGCCAGTTGCCCGCTGGCCTCCATGCTCTCCAGCCGTTGATGGATCAGGGAAAGCATGCTCTGCTCCTGCACCGGCCAGAGATCACCCTGCACACCCAGATCCTTCGCCGCCAGCGGCAGGCTGATCAGCAGTCCGCACCACATCCACTTCACTGCCACCTCCTGTAATGGCGGGCCTGAATCTCCTGTACCTCCTGGCACCCCACGCATTTCCGCACACCCGGTATCAGCCAGCAACGTTCTGCCGGGACCTGCGCACCACAGTCATCGCAGAACAGGGAACTGATGCCCGTTAACTGCTGCCGGATACGTTGTATGCGATCGGCTTCCAGCATCGCCTGATGAGACTGAAAACGTTCGATTTCATCTGCCATACTCACTTCCCTTCCGCCATACGTGCAGCCACTGACTGCTGAATCTCTGCCGTAATATCTTCTGCTCCACCCACAACGGCCGGCGCCACAATAATGACGGCCCGGTGATCGCGCTGATATGCCGTCAGACTGTCAGAGAGTGCGCGGTTAAAACGTGCAGTCAGCGCCTTTATCCGGGCTTCATCCAGTGCCTGCGCCGCAGCCTGTGACATAAAACTGTTCACGGTTCCGGCCATATCAAAACTGACCGTTTTTGGCTGGCGCCACTCTGTCAGTAACAGGGAGACCGCCGCATTCAGCACCATCATGCCTGCCACCACACCGGCGACAGACTTCAGATAACGACGGCGACGGGAGCATTTAGTGGGGGATTTTTCCGGTGTACCGGCAGAGGGGATCAGTGATTGTGTTTTATCCATTCCGTCAGTGTCTCCATTTCCTGCGGGAACTTACGCCAGGCCAGTTCTCCGATGATGTCGTGGATATCTTTACCGGCACGAAGTCCGGCTTCACGGTAGTCAAAATCCTCACCGTCGGATGAGAACATGACGCGACTGATAGGGTCGAGCAGCAGACGGTGGAATGATGTCTGCCCCCCGTAACGCAGCATAAAGGCACTGAAATGCGCCTCACGTGCCGCCGGAAAGCCCTCGATAACCTCCCGCTCAAAGCGGTTAAAGGCCTCCGGGTTATCCAGGCAGTATTTACGGAACGCATCACGGTTCTGGCGCAGGATGATTTTGAAGGAGGAGTTCGCCCAGGCGGCTTTGGCTGCACCACTGGCTTTCTGCCCGTCGAAGTCTTCAATCCCCTGTGTGATGGTGATGTAGGCACCGTTATATTTACGTGCCGTGCGGTAACCATTCTCAATAAAGTCCTCGGCCCGCTTGTTATCTTTCGACAGCAGTTTCCAGGCTTCATCAATCAGACAGACTTTTGGCTGCTGACGGTCAGAGAGATACATCCGTTGCTCGACATAAATCATCATCGAGAACATCACCGCAGCCAGCAGGTCAGGCTTGTCCTTCAGCGCCCCCATCTCCAGCACGGAGAACCGCACATTGTCATCCAGTGATGGTTTCTTACTGTTGAAGTACGCACCGTAAATTCCCCAGGAGCAGTACTTGTCCAGACCAACAATGATTTCTTCCATGCGCGCACGTACGGTGGTGGTATCACGGTATTCCGGCTGCTGAATAGCCTCCTGCATGAACTGCACAATATCGTCGATCAGCGCCTCATTCTCTTTACGATCCCAGACTTCCTGCACCGCCTTCAGCAACAGCGACATAAAGGTGTCATCGCAGTCACCGGACGGGTTGGCCAGCACAACCAGCAGGTTACGGATACTCTCTGCGGACTCCGTAATATCAACAATGTTGGCAAAGGGATTGAACCGCAGGTCAAGGGCATTCAGATACACCCCGCCTACATTACGGCAGAGCCCCTTATAGGAGTCCCCCATATCAAACACCCAGGCCCGGCCACCACTGTCCAGCACCTGGCGAATGATGCCCTGCATCAGGAATGACTTACCGCCCCCGGATGTACCGGAAACTGAGAGGTTGTTGTTATCCGTATCCAGCCCGGCATTACGGTCGAACAGGTTCAGAAAGGAGAGCTGATTACGGTAAGACGGTATGGGCAGGCCCTGCCGGCAGACCTGGTTATCCGCCACCACCGGCAGAATATTAGCCACATTGCTGGCCCGCGCCCGCTGGATGGCATTGGAACGGCAGATATCACTCCACAGCCCTTCCGGCATCATGAACGGAAAGACAGAGAGATAATTGCGCAGCTGCATAAACTCCGGCATGTACATTGACAGCCCGTTACGCCGGAAGGTGTTCAGCACCGCCATCTCCGTTTCCAGCGCCACTTCATCCCTGTCTTCACAGAACAGCGTGACGTTGAAGTAAAAACGCGCCAGTGAATCCTGGTTGGTGCTGAGGGATTCCCGCAGCCCGCCCCACTCTGCAGCCTGCTTTTTCACCGACGGCACAAACTTCGCAAAGGGGGAGTTGGCCTTTTTGTCCAGCTGGATAAATTTGCGGTTGGCCTCCCGCTGGGTACCGGCCTGCTCCTCCACTTCCAGCGCCAGCGTCATTACAAACGGGCAGGAAATGGTGCACAGCGGGTCCGTGACGTTGCTGATATTGTCCCCCATCTGCCACAAGGCATACGGTTTCTCGGGATTCTTTTCCAGCATGAAATTAAGAATGCGTGTGCGCTCACGTTCGCCACCACGTTGTGACTGCAGGCTCTGTTCAATGCGATCCGGATGCAGCATCAGCCGCAGGGAACGGTCAATACATTCTGTATTCAGCGGCTCAAACTCCGCCACATCCCCGCCCGGGGGTTCAGTATTGCCATGCCGGAAATTGGCCAGTTCACGCACCAGAGAAACCAGCCCGTGTTTATCCACCCGCGTCGACCACAGGCCGGCAGAAGCCAGACCAGCCACAACACGGTTGGCCACCTGATTCAGCTCAGTTTTCTTCTGTTCCGTCAGGCTGCTGACCTCTTCCGCATACGAAACAAACAGACGGTAATGACGTAACGTCAGTGGATAGCCTTTTTTATTGGCAAATTTTGTCAGGGCGGCCTGCTCATAATAGGCGCGGGTAATGGCATTAAATTCATCCGCCCGCTTCCCCTGCCAGCGGAAATCAGCCAGCCCACGCTCCAGCATCGGGCGCACACAGGGAGAACCAACCAGCATGAATGTCAGCGGAACTTTACGGGGGATTTTATCCCGTAAAAAATAATCCAGTGATTTACTGATGGCCTCATTGGCACCGGATAACGGCGCACACTCAAGGATAAACCCTGCCGTTCTGGCATTAACAAACAGCTCACTGTCCGGATCATACCGGCGGTACGGCAGCAGACTGGCGAAAGACGGATAATCCATTTCATCCAGGATTTGCTGCGCCTGCTGGCTGCCATCCGGCGTTTTCCAGCCACCCAACAGCTGCGACAGTAATACCTGCCAGCCTTTTACCTCCTGCTGTTCAGGTTGTCTTTCCCTGCTCACCCTTTATCCCCCTGCTGATGTAACCAGCGCGACGGCGTGACCTCAAAGGCCACCAGTGACGGCTGATGCCATACATCCTGTTCATCGGTCCAGGCGGCAATCCACATCCGGGCCGTTGTTGCCTGTAACCGGACAGGCTCCTGCGCCACACGCCGGGATTTCAGGCGAGTGTTGTCACCGTCAGGAACAATATGACGCCCCGTCGCGGTGTTTCCTGATGCCCGGGATGATGCCGGTGAAGCCACTGAATCCGGTACTCCTGCAGGTGTATTTACGGCAAAAGAGAGGGTTCTGGTTAAGGGTTGTGAACCGGAAGCGGCAAGGCGGGAAAGTGAGGGCTGTTTTGTTGCTTCAGAACGTTCAGTGGCTGAGCGGGCTTTATTGTTCGCCTCATCCATTGTCATACAGCTGTTACTGGCTGTGGCATTGCAGTCAAATTCACTCTTCATTCCCGCACAACCACTCAGCAATAAAGCCAGTGCCACGGGTGTCAGATACAGAATATTCATTTCTTTCTCCGTTACTTGGGCGTCTGTATGGCAGGCACCGTATCCCCGAGATTAAGTTCCTGCAGCATCTGCTGTGATACCTGAATACCGTTATCCACCACCGCTTTCGCCTGGCGTGCCGGCGTGGATGCCTTGTCCTCGTCCGTGTACTTCAGCTGAAAACCTTCCTGAAATACCACCGTCACTTCCGTTCCTGCCCCTACAGGGATGACCGGGTGATACTGCTCTGCCCGCTTGATGTAATAATCACTCAGCGTTTTACCGACCTGCGATGCCCCGCCACCCAGCGCGCTGTTCATCACTGAACTGCCGGAAACCGAGGCCACAGCCCCCGCTCCCGGTGTTTCCTGGCCGATTCTGGCCACACCGCTGCCAATACCATCCACGGCACCGGCTGCAAATGCCCAGCCAATAATTTTGCCGTTACGCATGACCGGCTCACCTTTGATGCCGTTCTTCCCTTTAAAAGAAACATGGCCTTTAAAAGGCATATCAATCACATGCCCGTTTTTATGGCAGGAAAGACGATCGGTACGGATCAGCGCCCGCTCACTGGAGATATCGCCATAGGCCCCGGCAGTGACCATACAGCCTGTCAGATCATACGTTTTATCGTTGGGCATCCTGACCAGGCCGGTCAGGCGGAACTGCATCGGGGATGGATCGCTGTTACCGGTGACGGAGGCATTGGCATCGGCCCCTTCAATAACAACCGCCGGCGCAAAGCTAGCTGACGGGATATAAGGCAGAGGTGGTTTATTGCCGACAGCAGATTTTTCACCATAATCCACGGTCATTGAGGACAGCCCTTTCTCAGGCTTTGGTGTCACCTGATACTGCGTGACCGGTGCCAGATTTATGTTCTCATTACCACTGCCCGGCGGGTAAAATGTGGTTGGAGGTGGAACAGCTGCGCCCGGGCCAAAAGAAGGTGCAGGTTGCCCGGCAGGTAATTCCGGTGCGCTGTTTTCTTTCATCGCCTCCTGTTCGGCCCGCAGGATAGCCAGTTCATTCTCCTGCTCTTCAATTTTGGCCCGGTAGTCCTGCTCCCGTTGTTCCATTTTCGCCAGACGGGACTCAAACGCTTTCAGCTTCTTTTCCGCCTCACTGGCGGTATGTTGAATATCTGCAACCGCCGCATCTGACACCTTTTTATCGAAGGTCTGGGAGACCACACCGGTCATATTGGGCGGCGGCGCTTTTTGCTGCTGTGTCTGCGCTGCTTTTCCTGCATGCTGCGCGGAAGACAGATACCAGGCAGCCCCACCCACTGCACTGATCCCCAGACCAATAAGCGCCATTCTGAGGTTTTGTTTACGACGAACCAGCTGATTGATATTAGCCATCCCGCGCCTCCGTCTGTCCGACCATCACCCAGACATCGGTGGTCGCTCCGGGTAACAGGGTTTCTGCACGGGGATAAATCACCACACTGCGCACACCCGGCGCACTGAACTGAGATTCAGATAACACTGCCGCATGTTGTTGCCTGTTACTTATCCGGTAGCGATATACCCGCAGAAGATCGCCACTCCACATGCCGTCTGCCCGGGCGACCAGTCCGGCAGGCAGTGAGAACACCGGCGCTGCCACGATCGGAGAAAAGACGTATCCCGGAGGAGTATCGCCTTTCATCAGCGTCCTCTGTACATCAACCAGCAATGCCACATAATCATGACTGCGCTCCCAGGCGGCAGCAGCCTGGTGGCGAACCGGCCGCTCACTTATCAGATGTACCACCCGCCCATCCCGGGCCTGAGGCTGCCCTATAACGGAGACCACCAGGCCACCTTCGGTACGGATATAAAACGTGAAGGGCGCGGTTTTCTCCGTCATCAGGATCACCCCGCCATTTGCAATACCTGTCTGTCCGTACTCTCCGGTATTCGTGAAGGTTCCCTGCGCACTGTCAACACCCACAATACGGTCACCCGGAACAACCAGCAGGTTAGGCTGTGTGTTGCTCAGTGCAATACGAGCCTGTGCATCAGGCGACACAGGAACCTGTACGGGTTTCTGTGCCACCGGCGCGGCCTGTACGTTACCGGCCAGACCACACAACAATGCGACCATTCCCGGAAGTGTTTGCCATTTATTTCGTTGGTTTTTCTTTCTCATTCACCAGTTCCTTAAATGACCGGATCGTTGTCATCCCGTCCCTGTAACCCAGTTCCAGCCGGTATGCCTTTTCTTCCGGCAATGCTTCACGCCGTCCAATCCACGTCTTCAGCGTTCCCCTGAAATCCACCACCCCGGCATTCGGATACACATCAATTCCGGTCATATAAAACGCAGAGCTGGCGTTGTTGGTAATGATCTGGCTGGCTTCACCGTCCAGAATCTCTTTCATCTGAGGGCGGGTTGTTGTATCGAAATAACGCAACAGGGCCTGATGCTGGGCTTTTACTGATTCTGGCGTGACATTAAGTCGCAGGAACATCAACGATTCCGCCACCTGCTGCAGATAGCTGGCATCAGCCACATTACGGGACAGCGAAAACGGTTGATTAAAGAACATGGGGATGTAGGTTTCTTTCTGCCCCCGCGCCAGATCTTCAATTCGTAACCAGGCAAGGACATTAGCGGCCAGACTCAGACCAAGAAAAAACAACAGGATGACAAACGTCAGGGATGTGAACTTCAGGGCTGAGCGATGTGCGCTCAGATCCATAAACGTCTCCTTATTTTAACCACAGTCGCCGGCATGACTCCGGCAGCACTTTAAACTGACTGTTCAGTCCCGGCAGATGCCAGTAACACATATTAAAAAGCCAGGACGTCCCCTTTCCCTTTTTGAAGTGGGTTAACGCAAACCAGAACAGAAGCCCGACAATCAAACCGGCCAGACTCTGGTTGAAGTAAATCCCGATGCACGGTGGAGTCAGTCCAACGGTAGCCTCATCGAGAGGGATCCCGATGAGGCGTTTCTGTTCGGTCAGCGTCTGAGGGAAGATATAACGTTCTTCCACGTCATCACGCATACCGTCATCTCCTGATAATTAGCCACCGATCATGGTGAAGATAACCTTGGTCACCACGATAAATACCGGGATAAACACAAAGGTGGCGGGGTTGTGGTTACGCAGATAAAGCATAAAGACCAGGAACACTTCGGCGACCATGAAGTAGTACATCATCGTGGAGTCCTTACCAAAAGTCGCCTGGACGTCCGCTTTACCGGCTGAGGCCAGGTCCGTTGCCTGTGCCATTCCCTGTGCCGCCAGCCAGAGAGCCAGCGGCGCAGCCACATATTTCACCAGGGCTTTGGCGGTTGATTTATTAACAACAGCCAAACAACGTGACAACAAACCCGGCTTACGTTTTTTCGCAGACGTTGTCATGACATTATTTAAAACAGCCATTTCAGCCATATAAATTCCTCTTTAACGGACAATAAAAGTTATATAGGCGGAATTGCCCTCTGAATACCCGGGAGTGGATATTCAGAATGAAACTCCGGACTATTTCAGGCACGCTACCGCCCTCGGGTGCAAATCCGATCGTGACCGGGAAATACGGTCTGCAGGGCGCAAAAGCCCCTGCCCACAAATAACAGGGCATGACAAATGCAAAAGAAGCTCTTTCTCCGCAAAAGGCAAAAGAGTATTGCTGATATTTAAACTCCCGCTACGGAGAAAATATGTAAATACAGTTTTAGAGAAAACAGAAAATCACTTGTCTTCTGGTAAAAGGATCTCCCAGTAACTGTTCTCCCCAAGTTCAGGAACTGTATTCAGATGATGAGTAAGCCTCAATCCTGCTTCCACTCCTTTTGAGTGCCCTGACAACTTCGCTGCCGCAATCAATTTCTTATTACTCTCCGAATCAAGCAAAACCGTCACTGACACAATTTTTTTCTCAGGTAATGATCTTTCTGGCATACATCCCCCTCTTAGTACTCGTTAGCGGATGTTTTCATAAAAAAAAATCCCTGACTAGTTACCCGGTCAGGGAACACAGCACAAAATGTCAAAAACTCAAATTAAGAACAGAAACTGTATTTTCCTGTAATACGCATGGCGGCACAAATCTACGCCAATGTAACAAATTAGATACATACATAAAATTATCATAGTTTTTAAGTAATAATGTTCTGTATACTTTACCCATTCTTCTTTTAACTATTGTATCGCTGACATTCAGATATTCAGCCATTTCTGATTTGGAAAGACCAACTGACATCAACCATGCTACACACCATTCCTTTTCCCCCATGGAAGCAAAAGGATTCACATCATACAACCTTTCGATTTTCATTCCCTTATTAAAATTGATTTTCTTTTTCACTCCGATTTTTTCAAGAATTAAATTCTCTACCCCTAAAAAAGAAAGATCATCTATCTTTACATACACACCCAAATCCATTTTATTTATCGTAATAATCAAAGGTGTCAATTTATCGTTTATTGAAGCGGCTACAAATAACACCACTCGTGGAGCAATTAAAGAAATATTGCGTTCATAATACTGAATTGCAAAAGAAGTTTTTCCTAACAGCCGTGACATAAGAGGTTCTGACCGTTTGCGACAAATTTTGTCTCTTGATTTCACCTGCAGAAAGGATAAAAAATCATCACTGCAATCCAGAAATTGTTCCTCATTATTCTTTATGTACCAGATTCCTCCAGATTGACGATGATACTGATAAAAATGCGAGGAAATCACTTGAGATCCAAAGCATGCTTCAATAGAGTGCTTCTCAGCCATAACTAGTTTCTCCTGAGATTGGCTAGTCTGTGGTTAGCTCTGGCAGAGGGAGCCCTAATCCCTCACCAGAGCGATTCAATTAAATTTTCAAAACGTTGATATTTCTATCATCAACGTAGAATAAATTTTATCAAACACAATATTCCAGTTCAATATACAGCAAATAAAAACAAGTCTATTCTCATTTCAAAACTCTGTCTTTTAGTGACACAAGCTCAGTTTCAAATCCTTTTTTCAACTCACTGAAATCCAGTCTCGTATCTTTTTTTATTTCTTCAATATTAAATATGCATTTCAGTATTGCCTGAGAAGCCTGCCGTGATTTAATCACTTCTGAAAGTAACAGATCACGATATTTCCCATCTTTATCTTCTGAATCATCAGAGTTCACCTGCTCTCTTGCTTTTAGCTGCTCTGTCACTCTTAAACCTATTGTCAATAACTCAGCACAAACACTTGATATATTTGCTTCTGCTGCTGAAGCCCCCTCACTTCTTCTTTCTTCAACTAACTTCCTCACTCCATTTAACGTTTTTTGAGTCATATAAATATGTTGTCTTGGCATACCTTATCTCCTACAAAGGCCCACATTTAGCCCACACACAAAAAAGAACAAAAAACAAGCAC
>ERZ1034878.124-NODE-124-length-40831-cov-5.849495_pt1 | contig 40831 bp, 52 predicted proteins | sample MGYA00520593_ERZ1034878 | MGnify/ENA primary metagenome ERZ1034878 (study PRJEB33766, sample SAMN09781724) | gut metagenome | biome: gut microbiome | host: Homo sapiens | place: Madagascar | study: EMG produced TPA metagenomics assembly of the PRJNA485056 data set...
GCTTCCACAATGCCCTGCGTCTGGCGCACATTTTTTAGGTTATGCAAAGCAATCGCCGCGTCAGTGTCGCTCTTTTGCGCCAGCTCACCAAGTTCAGGATAAGCTTTAAAAACTGCCTGCGGATCCATTGCTCTCTGCTGGTAATTATAAATATCACGGGCGTTTTTTAAATTATCAGCGTTCGATAAAATGGCGTTTTCAGGGATATGTGTTGCCGCGCTGATGGTCTTTGCTTCCTGCAGCACGTCCTCACGGCTGTAGAAATACTTTTTATAGGCATTGCTGTTAAACATCTGCCCTGCCGCAGAATTGTTAAACTGTTTCTGTGTCGGATTATATTTCTGTAAGTCCTGCCCTTTTCCGTTATTCCACGTGCCCGTTTCGTCAAGAAAACCAGTATTAGTGTCAATCTCGTTATCATTACCATAAGAACCAACTGGCTCAGAAGCGGCTTTTTCTACCGCACCGCGAAACTCTTCCGGCACATTGCGCATTTTATCTTCCTGCTGCTGCATATTGCTGAAATTAAATGTTCCCATAACCTTATTCTCCCATTTCCTGCTTCAAGCTTTCTTTGCTCATGCGCACCGGTTCGGCGTTGCCATAGAACCAAACATTGACATAACCAGTGTCCGCGTCTTTAATGCTGTAAATATTATGGTTGGCCAACTGCGCCATATTGTAGGACGTATTGCTATTCCACCAGTGTGCGCCTTCTATCTCTACTCCGCCTACACCTTTCACAAGCCCTTCCTGCATAACGTCCATTACCCAATCAACAGTCGGCGTACTGCCATTTTTGCCAATGTATTCGTTAATAGCTCGTTTCGCGTAACGTTTAAGGCCAGGACGCCATTCTTCGGGTACTTTGCTCGAACCGCCCATCTTGCTGTAAAACGCACTCATTACGCTATCCCAATCGAATTTTTCTCCCTTGGCCGCTGCTTTAATTGCTTTTTTGTTCTGACGTACATATTTCATAATTGTGTTTGCGCTGCACCCAATCGCGCCCAGTTTCTTCACAAGCTCGTCCTGCGGCAGGTTGCCCGCGTCAATAGCGTCTTCTATTTCCAGCATCTCACCTACCGTCAGCTTATGCGTACCTGCCGTTGAAAACGCTTTGGCCACAGTATGCAGCTTGCTGTATACACTGTAATCATTGCCCGCTATGCGTCTGGCCATGTTTTCAAAATAAGCAGGGTCACGCTCGCCGTTATTATAAGCGGCAAACATTTCATTCGCCGCGTTCTCCGTCATAAGGTTGATGTTGGTCTTTCTGGTATTAATCTCATTCATAGCGTACGCCCTGTACGCTTTTTTCATTTCTTCCTGCTCTACTGCGTCCATCGCCATGCCGCCGATATGACTATAGCCGACAGTGTGATAGCCAGCCGCATCCAAATCCATTGCGCTTACGCCATGCTCACCGCTCTGGATAACCTTGCCCGTCTTTGCGTCATATACGCCGACATGCGTAATGCCCTTATACGCCTTGCTGTCAGACTGCACGTCGGCAGGGTTATCACTGGCCGCATATCTGCTCCCGTCCACCTGCCAATAGACTATATCTCCGTCGCGTAGCTGCTTTCTGTCCGTAAACGTAAGTCCCTTGCGCTCTGCGTTCAGGTATGTCCCATCGGCAAGGCTGCTTGTAATATCAAAATCGCCGCCCGCCTGCTTCACGTATTCCTTAACAAAATTTGCGCACTGGTTGCTTCCCCATGCCTTGCCCTCTTCGCCTCTTGCAAAATCCAGTCCTTTAGCCACATTCGCCGTACCTGTTTTTGTGGCCATAAGCGCAGCTATACCGCCCTCAATATCATTACCAAACTTTGCGTAAATGCTCGAAAAGGTGTTGAGTTGGTCGTTACTCTTCTGCCTTGCGCTGATAAGCTTATCCAGCTTTATACGTTCATTAGGGTCAAGCAGATAGCCGTAGGCCTGTAAAATCTCGCCGCCACGCGCCCAGCCTTCGCTATTGTCCGCGCTGATGGCCGCCTGCGCAGCCGTCCTTGCCATTGCCGCTTTCCATTTATCACTAGCTTCTTTGACTTTTTCCTGTCCGTAATTAGCGTACCGCGCCGCCGTCATAAACTCGCCGCGCCTGAGCATAGAGTCAAACAAATTGTTGTCGTTCCAGTTGGCCGCCACATCTTTTAATGCAGACTGGTACTGATTATTGAGTTGCGTGTCCTGATACTTTTCCATTTCGCCCATTGTATACCGCTCCATCTGCGCCCTCTGCCCTGCCCAGTCACGGTCTACGGTATTAAAGAACGCCTTGCTCCCCAGCACGCCGTGCAAGGTCGAAGGGCCTTTCTGCATGATGTTATTAATAATCTTCTGCCGGCCTTCTTCGTACTTGGCCAGATTGTCCCTTGCGTTTCCTTCCTTGTTTTGCAAAAGCTCGTTCTGCAATTTGTTCATCTGCATATTGTAGTCGTTGTTCGCTTTCATAACGTCGGCCACGGCTATCTGCTCGTAGAGCTTCTGCCCTCCGTTTACAATTGTGTCCGTCAGTGCGGCGTTCGCCTTCGCCACCGCCAGCTGCCCACTCATATCAGGGCGCACACTGCTTACATTGCTTGCAGGTGTGCCCACCTGTGCCTGATTCTGGTATACGTCAATTACTGCCATATTGAACTCCTTTCTTATACGTGAAAAAGCACCCGAGTTGCCCCAGATGCTTTTCCGCGTTACCTTAAATTTTTTGAAGAGTAATGAGAATGGAGAGATGTTCATTCGCTATCGCAATATCATTTTACCACGGCTTTTGTGCCGATTTGTAAAGTACAAAATGACATTTTTTACCATTTCATTTTTTCCCAACCAGCAGCATTGCCGTAAGATGTTCCGTAAGAAGTTATGCCGCCGCCCGTCGATGCAGGTAGTCCGCTCATTTTCGTAAAACCGCCAATGCTGTAATCTTTCAGCCCAGAAGCACCAGCTTTCAACGCCCCGATACTCTTTGCACTGTAAAGATTCGCCGCTACGCTCAGCCCTGCCTGCAGCATATTGTTCATCATAGCACGCTTTCCTGCCTTGCGATATGCCCTCGCATTGGTCGCGTAAATGTCGCCCTGATTTACACTATCCGTGCTCTGCTGGAAGATGTTGTCTACCTTCTGCCGCCCGTTGTAGCGTTCAATAGCCAAATCCTGTTCCATGTTGAACTGGCTGTCCGCCATCGCCGCCAGAGCACTGCCGCTTGCCGTAATGCCTGCCGCGCCGATGTTTGCACGTTGCTGTCCCTGCTGCTGTAATAACCTGCGGCGTTTGTTTTCTTCGTTAATTGCGTTGTTCTGCGCCTGCGTCTCTGCCTGCTCCTGCAATCTCTGTGCGTTGTTATATGCAATGTCCGCATTGGCCTGCGCCTGCGCCGCCTGTGCGTTCGCCTGCTGCCTTGCCGCGCGTCCCTGCAGATAGCCTCCGAGAAGCGTTGCGCCAATCATTACTCCTACGCCCATATCAGTCACCGTCCTTTAAAATTGATTCATCAAAATAAAATTCCCTATGCGGCAGATTATAAATGCCGTAAGGTTTTGGTTCAGAAATTTTCGCTCCTAGCCATGCAAGCCATTTCAAAATTTCTTTGTTGCCTGCGTCGACGTAATTGGAACATGCCCCGTACGCCGCCACAGCTGCCCTCAGATAACGTTTTGTGTATCGTCCGACTACTAACCTATGTTTGAGCGTTTCGTCCGTCATAAGCAGCCACATGCGTTTTACGGAGCATATCACCGCAGGCGAACGCACGCCATAGATGGCCGCAGGCACGCCATCAATATAAAAGCACCCCACAAGCTCGCTATACTTCACGCTTGCCTGCAAAACGTCCAGTTCATGTCCTGCGCCGCAAAGGGCCGCCAGTTCCTGCCTGTTGTCCCTGCGTAAATTTTTGGCTACGTACTCAATATCTTTTTCCGTCGGCCTGCCAAAAGAATATTTCATGTTATCCTCCTGCTATAATCTCAGGCACGATGGACAGCACGGTCATAGGTAGTGGCGCATCCTGCCTGATAATTACCTGCACTGTTTCGTCCCACGTCGCCGCAGGCAGTACGATTTTCTTCTTTCCTGTATAAAGCTGCACTGGCTGTCCCCAGTTTTCCGTCATGCGCCACTTGATTTCATCCAGCCTGTCTTCTTTCAAGCCGTACATACCGCCACGCGAATTTTTAAAAAGAATGCCAAGATTGCCCACACGTTTTTTACGGCTGAGATATGCCCCGTCCTGCCCCTGAAACTCTATCGGCAAAGTTTTAATCTGCGCATCTATGGGCAGGCCGACGTGTACCACATTGTAGCCGTGGTTATTACTCAGCGTAATACGCCCATCTTTTACAACCTGCTCCGGCAGGACGTTTCCGTCAGCAAGTATGTCCACCGCCTCGCCCTCCAGCCAGTCAAGGCCGCTTATTTCTTTCAGGCTCTCGCCGCGCACGGTTACGCCATCGTCCACATAAAACTGCTCGTCAGGAGCAGCACTTTCCTGATGGGTATTGACTACTACATAATGTTTGCCGCCACGTTCAATGACTGCGTACAGCTCGTCTTCCATTTCACCGCTAGAGCTGCAGATGTTAACAAATTTTGAGTTTTTCATAGTGTGCCTGTGCCATGCGTATATATCCTGTTCCTTTATGTACGTCATACCCAGAAGCATTCCGTCGTCACGCACAAACCACACAACACTGTCGGGTACCTGCTGATACGTCATGCCCGTTACTTTATGGCCATCAAAAAGGTGGGAACACAAAAGGTTCAAATCGTCGCCCGTGTATTTGTCTGCCTCGTAGCTGTAGGCAAGGTCACGTACAATGTTTCCCTGCTGTTGTACGTAGATAATCCTGCTGCCTACAGTGACGGGGTTAATGTCGCTTACGCCCCTGTATTCCTGCGGCTGTGACAATGTATTGGTCGGCGAAATGCTTTTGCCGCTGCCGCCACTCACTTTGTATTCGCCCCCGGCGGTCAGGAAGATTAATTCGCCGAAAGCCACCATTGCTTTAATGCCGTTCATATGCCCGCCGTTAAGCGTGGCCGTCACTGCATCATCATCCACAAGCGGTATGCTCGTCCCGAAATTATAATAGTCGCCCGTCTTCGATGTCCAGAACGTTTGCGGCGCGTGCCTGCTTCCTGCAAAAATCAGCCGGTCCTCATAAAAGCCTGCGCTCATCGGATAGCCGTTGTGCGAGTTCCACGCACCCAATGCAAAGTTGCTCGTCGCCTTCGCAGCACCCAGCGTACGTACTACTTCCGCAGTTACGTTCCTTGCATCGTTTACAGCGGTAATCTTTGCTATGCCGCTGTAATCATTGCCGAAAGACTGGATTGTAACAAAGCCCGTCTGCTTCTCGTTCTCGTCTTCCCAGATAGTTGTATCAAATTCCGTTGATGTAATGCGGTACTGAACTATATGGTCGTCTTCGTTCTTCTCCGTGAAGTTGTAGTTCTGGCTGTGGTTGTTTTCCTGCCTGCGCACCTGCTGCCATTCGCCGCTATCACTGTCATATTTTTCAAGCGTAAAATGCCCTGCCCAAAAGCCGAAGCTTTCTACATACACACTGCTCGACGGAAGGACATTTACTGTAAGGTATGCGTCTTCTGTACCCGGTACGCCTTTTTTATATTCGCTTGCTTTATAATGCGTCAGCTCCACAAGCGTCCCGACGTGATAGTCCTTAAACAAATCTGCGCTTGCAGTTATCGTAATGGTTCCAGTCGTGCCGCTGGGCGTAAGTTTGGTACTTGTAATATTCATATCATCAAAAGGGCCGCCGCTGATTTTCATCTGCTCCCAGCGCCAGTCATTCGCCCCGTAGCGCGTAAGCGTCATGGGCGGATGCTCGGGGTGTACGATAAACATAACGTCTGCGCTCTGCGTGTATTTTATTTTGCACGTGCCCTCAAGGTCTGCGTCTGTAAGCGTGTTTTCTATGGTATAGGGGTTGCCATCCGAGTCCGTCACGATACCGCCGTCACGATAAAAACGGCAATGCCCCGCCGTAAGCTCTACAACGTAGCTCTGTTCGTTGGAATAAGTAAACGGTACAAGAAACGCGCGTTTGCCGCCTGCTGTTTTCGCAATGTGGCGAAAGCCGTTCCTGTTTCTTGCGCCGCCATAACGCTGTACAAGAAAGTTTTTCAGCATTGCCGCGCCGTTATCATATTTGTTGATGTCCACACGGCCATACATACTGTCCGAAAGTTCGCCGCCTGCAAAGCTAGGTTTTAACTGGAATATCCCTGCCATTAGTAATCATCCTCTCCCCAGCGTGCATTTACAAGCCTGTCCTGCACCGGTTCCTTATTGTTTTCTTCTGCCGCATCTTCACCTGCCGCTTCTGTGAAGTACGCGTTATAGGCCTGAATAGCATTGGTTGTAAGATTCATGTTGCCCGTCAGTGCAAACGCCATTTCCGCCGCCAGCTTCCAGCTGAACGCCTCGACGAACTGTGCATCAAAAAGTTCGCTGTCCTTAACGTCCGCGGTGTATTCAATCCATGCTTTCGGAATGTCGCAATAAATCTTACGCCCGCCCTCGCCGTTTAGCAGGCGGTAATGGTTATCTTTGGGCAGGCCTACAAAATGCTCGTTGTACATAAGCCGCAGGGCCAGTGCGTCCGACGGGTACTGGTATACGTATTCAAAGTCGGGCGCAGTCTCGGCCAGCTGTGCAAGCTGCACGCGTTTTGTTGCGAACGTCCACGGGAAACGCCGCAAAACATTCTGCCGCGTAAAATCAAAATAACGCGTACAGATCCGCGCAGCCTGGCTTGCCTCGTCCATGCGGTTAATTTCTTCTACACCAATACGCCCGAGTGCAAGGTTACAGATTTCAATATTGTTCATAACGTGCTCCTTCCGAGAAAAAATTAAGGCCGGTTGTTACTCCGGCCTCATGTTTATTCGCCACGCAGGGCGGAAATAAGTTCTTCTTTTTTTGCGTTCTTCGGCATTTTAAGCCCGTTTTCCCGTGCCAGTTTCTGCAGCTGGCCGGGGTTCATTTCTTCCAGCGAAAGCCCGGAAGGAATTTCTTGTTCAGGAGTTTCCTCAACAATCGTTTCTTCGGTTTTTAACATTGCCATTTTTTCTGCCGGGCTGTAGAGAGGGCGGAAGTGCTCCGGCACTGCCCCGTCCAGCTCTACTTCTTCGCCCTTTTCCCAAAGCTGGCGGTTCCAGTAGCAGTTACGGATTACTTTGTATCTCATAACGGCACCTGAATGTCCGGGGAAAGATATGCCCAGAGCTTGCCGCCGGCCGGAGCAACCGTATCACCGGTAATGATAAGGCGTACATAGCGGCCCTGCGGCTGGATAGCGGCGAAGAACTGCGCCAGCTGGCAGGCGCGTTTCTGCTGTTCAGTGGTCTTGCCGATAGTTACCGTCATTTCACTAATCGGTGTAGTGAATGCTTCATCCGCGCTCGTCTGCAGCTCCACAGATTTCACTCTGCCCGCCGTCACGCCCTGCGTCAGTTTTACGTCCACGTAAAGCGGTTTTAATACTTTGTTGCGGCCAAGGTCAAGAACTTCACTCGTTACGCTTGCCGCAGTGTCTTTGTTTTCGCACAGAATTAATTCTGCATCAATCGTTGCTGCCATCGTCCTTTACCTCCTTATTCTACGGGTACCTGAGATTCAGTGCCCAAAATAGCGTCGTTGCGCAAAATCGGGGACCCCCAGAAATGTTGAATACGTTTGCCGCCGAAGTCTTCTAGCGTCAGGTTTACATTGTTTTTCTTTTGCGCAATGATGTTGATCAGCGTCTGCACCTTGCGGTTACACAAGATTACCGTGCGGCCATGGTCGGGGTTTTCAATGCAGTCATAAACTTCAATCAGCTTGTCGATAAGCTCCATGTCGCTGGTCTTCGTAACGTCAATATTTGCCAGACGTGCCACATAACGCGGGTCACGTACACAAAGGCCCAAATCCCAGTTGTATTGAGATTCGTAGCCCCAGAACTCTTTACCGTCTTTGTCCCTGCATTTTACGCGGCCATTGTCGCGGTAATGATAGCCGCCTGCCACGCCTTCGGGGACAATGCCGTATACAGTGTCGGGCGCGAAAGTCACTACCCACAAAGAGGTTAAATTGTTGCCCGTGCCGCCTGCGTCGACAATCTGGTTAGAATAGATTTCTTCCTGATTAGCCTTGTCATAGTAATATGCACCCATACCAGTAAAGCCAACAGGATTGAGCTTTTCGTCGCCGTAGAAGAAAGTTGTCGCCATCTTCTGGCTCATTGCTTCCTGATGGGCGTAGTTCTCATTAAGGCGGAAAGTATTGCTGTTTTTATTGAGCTGCATGAGGCGTTCGTCAATCTGCGCAATAGCTTCCGTACCGCCCGTGGTGAAAGCAACCTGCTCCACGCTGGATTTCGTCGGGCTGATACCTCGGTTAATCATGCGCCATGCAACGTCAGGCAGGCTCGTTCTGATGAGCGCGGTTTCTTTCGTACCGTCATTACACGGTTTCATCGGGAAAACTTCCCAGAAACGATTGGTTTTAGCCTGCAATTCAACAATCTGCGCGGCTGCTTCCTTGCCGTCTGCGCGGAGCTGCTGTGCAATGTCATACATCGTTGCAAGGCCAGTGTTGTTGTAAAGTCCTGTTTGTGCCATTTGTTACCACTCCTTAATATTTGCTGTTTGGGAAGAGTACGTCTTCCGGTCTTACTGTTTTGCCGCCGCCGACGTGCGAGTCAAGCGGATTGTCTTCGCTGATCAGTTGTCCAATATTTACGAACAACTTGCATACAGCAGGGTGATTGATTGCGCCCGTATCAACAAGCACCTGCATAGCGTCGCTGCCGCCAAACATATCCACCGCCGCTTTCGCATAACCAAGGTTTTCTTTGGTCGTCAGGCCGAGCTTCTGGCACTCTGCGATATTCTTTTCCACGGCTTCTTCTGCCTCGTGCATATAGCCGCTTAAAATCTCGCTGTGCATCTTGAGTAGTCCGTCTGCCTGCGCCTGCGTCAGTTTCGCTTCTTTCGCTATGGCGGTAAACGCTGCTTTCTGCTCGTCAGTAATCGTAAGTCCTTCGCCCAGGTTAAACTCGTAGTTTTCAGGCACCTGCGGAGCACCTTCACCACCACCAGCATCGCCGCCACCTTCTCCACCTGCAGGTGGATTGTCTCCTCCGCCGCCCTCGCCAGCGTTAAAGATGTTTTTGGGCCCGCCATCGCCCGCGCCACTTCCGTCAGCCGGGGGAGTTTCACCGCCGCCACCGGCACCCGCGCCGTCAGCATCCATAAAAAATTTATTCCATGCATCCATTTATTCGTTACCTCCTTCAAACATTGCGTATGGGTCTACAACCTTTTCTTTAGGTCGTGCCCGTGCTTCCTGCCGCATTTTGAGTTCCAGCACAAGTCCTTCGTCAACATCTTCACGCAGTACGCGGAGCAGTTCGTCGCCGATACTACGCCTGCCAATCTCGTAACCCATAAATGACTCCGAGCCGCAGCCCATTGTAAAGGTTGCCAGTCCCAGGAGCTCAAAGAAAAATTCTCTGCCGTCTTCTGTCTGCATCACCTTTTCAAGCAGTTCTGCAAAACGTGTCGATTGTTTTTCCATATCAGCTTAACCCCATTTTCCCTAACATATCGTCGAGTGCACTGTCCGTGTTGCTCGGAACCTCACTCAAAAGGCGTGCCGCCTCTGCGCCCGTCTTCGCCGTGTCTGCGCCCTGCGCCATCTGCATCTGCTGCATCTGCGCTTCCTGCGCCTGCTGGCGTTGCTGGCGGAGTTCCTGCACTTCGTCTTCACTGCGCATAATCTTTTCAGGCGCACCGCTGATAACGCCCACTTCGCGGATAACATTGTCGATGTTGATATTGTCTGCCGCCTCTGGATAAATACCTGCAACGTTGCCAACCATACCGAGCACGTTCTGCACACTCGGCAGGCTGACCATTTTCTGCGCCTGCGCAAGCAGGGACACAAAATTCACTTTCAGCTCCTGCGCTGTAATCTCTTCCGGCATAGGTGGGAAGAGTTCATTGCGGAGACAGATACCAAAAGCACGCATTGTCAGCGGGTCGAGCACTTCGTTGTGGAACTGCTCCAGAACAGGGCCAAGCATGAGCACCTTTTCTTCGTGGCGTTCCGCGATTTCCTTTGCCGTCATCTGCGGGTTATCCTGCGCCTGCGTCAGCATTACCATAAGGTCGTTATAAAAGCTTGCGCTTATCTGCTGGCGTTTGTCGTTAGATAAAGCAATAAGTCCTTCGTAGCGTTTTGCGCCCGGCGCAACAACAGGATAAGCCTGCATCTGCGTAGTGTCGGGCACATAGTTATCTGCTCCCGGCTGACGGTTGATTTTCTTGAACGTCGCAGGGAATATCATTGCAGGGTCGTTTTCGTTGTCAATGCTGCGTAACTTCGCTTTTTCAATGCGCTGGAGCTGCATACAGTTACCAATGGCATTGTGTCCGGGGCCGTACCCGTATTCGCAGTTGGCCACCTTCGTCCAGCGCGGCATGATAAACGGTTGCTCTTTATAACCGCTGATACGCAGAAAACGCTCCATGTTGCCACGCTCCCAGTAGAAGCTCTGCCACAAAAAGTTTCCGGGCTTAAGCTGCTCCGGTTTATAGTTATCGTTACGCTGGATAAGCATTTCAATCTCGAACCGCTGGGTAAGGTCGTTATTGTTATACGCCGTCCTGACTGGCGTACTCACATTATCTTTGCCGAACTCTGCCACCATCTGCGGCGCAGTCAGTTCAAAACATCTGGAGAACGCGTGCAGCCTTCCTCTTGCGTCCACGCTCCCGGCATACTCGCCACATGTGTAGCTTCTGTGCCAGAGTGCCGTGTCGTAGTCCTGCATCATAAGTGCCGCCGCCGTGCCAAACTGGCACAGTTCCGCTTCAATGTCATACAGCATTGCATAGGTGTTGCCTGCTGCATAAACGGCCATCATAATGTCACGCACATCATCAAGCCATTGTCTGACGGGGTGATAATCTGCTTTTTCCTGGTCAGCAAGCGATAATTCAAACCATGGACGGGACGGACTGGTCAAACCGCTTTGCAGGCCGGCCGCACATTTTTGTACAGCGTCCTGCGGATAGGGGTCAATCAGGTAACGGTCCCGCCGCTCACTGTCCATACTCCCGCCGCGCTCATTGAACCTGCCGCGCCACGGGTAGATATAGCGCGAAAGCAGCTGCCACGTCGGCTGAAACTGCGTCTGCCTCGTTGCCATCTGCTCGACGATATGACGTTTTTCTTTCAGTCTGGACGTATCTTTATACGCTTCTTCAAAAAGCATTTTGTCATTCCCCCAGCAGAGCTTTCTTTACGGTATCGACAAGGCTTCCGCCCGTCTTGTTGGTGTACTGGCGGCCTTTCGCCTTGCTCAGCTTCTCGCGCAGTGATTCTCTTTCGCCTTCGCTTGCGCTGTCAATAGTGGCCGCCGCCGTACTGCCCGGCGCGGACTGTTTGATGGTGTGCCCACCGCCGCCACCGCCGCTGCCATGTAGCTGCATAATGATTTCCATAGCTCTCACCTCCTACCACATGCCATGAAACGGATCATATTCGTTATCCTGTTTTTTTCCTACTGTCCAGTCGTATTCGTGTTCCTGTTTCCTGCTGAGTACCGGATAAGCAAACGTCAAGGCCAGCGCATCCGCCCTGTTCGGAGAAGGAAGCCCACGTTTTTTCATGTTCTCCTTGCTTTCCAACTGGAGCCTGCCGTCATCTCGCGGTGCCATTTCCGGCCCCACAAGGTCGTCAGCTAGTACGCTGTCGTCTAGCGGCAGTGCCCCACCTTCCAAAAGCCACTTGCGCATATCCTGCCACATTGCCGCGCGTTTATTTACGCAGTTTTGCGGAACGTCTTTCGTGCCGCCGAACGCCACAAGCGTCCAGCTCCTGCCCCACGCGTCGCCCGCGCTCTTTATGCCCGTGCCATAGCCAAGGTCGATGAACACAGCGTCTGCTTTGTACTCGTCTTCCAGTGCCGCAATCTTCCCCGCAAGCTGTAAATCGTTATCGTTCTTAGGATATTCAAAGAGCAGCTTACAGAAATTTCCTTGCCGCAGATAAGCGCAGATTTTATCCGCGCCCGTCCACGCAGGATCCACGCCAATAATCACGGGGGCAAAATTATACTGATAGGGTTTTAATACCCTATGCCGCGCCTCATCCACAATGACCTGCGAAATATATTGCTTATCGCTGGCCGACGGGAACTCGCCGCGCACACGCACTTTGAAAAAGTCGCTGTCTTCGCCGTAGAGCTTGCGCCACGCTTCAATCTGCTCCTTGTTGCTGAAACTTACGCTGCGGCTGTCAACCCTGCGGCAGTGCCACAAATCACGCTGCGCGTGGAAGCAGTCATAAAAACGCCCAGAAGAACGCGTCGGGTTGCCGAAACAGCACCAGATGATTTCTGTGTCCGCATCCGTCAGTGCGCCTTCCGTAACTTCCCAGATGATGTTATGTACCGCTGACGCTTCATCGAAGATAACAAGTATGCGGCTGCCCTGATTATGCAGGCCCGCGAATGATTCAGGACTTGTTTCGCTCCACGGAATTGCATCTATACGCCATGTCTTTTCATAGCCGTCAGCATTACAGAAAATGCTCGTCGCAGTATAATCAAACAGCGGTTTTGCAAGCCACATGTTGTACCACTTGCCAAGCTCCGCCCACGTCTTCGTGCGCAATTGTGTTTCCGTGTTGGCCGTTACAACGCCGCGCGTATTTGTGCCCGTGCCTATCGCCCATAAAATAAGCCATGACACCATCGCCGACTTGCCAATGCCGTGGCCGCTCGCCACCGCTTCACGGATAGCACTGGCGGCCGTCCTGATGCTGCCTTTGATTTCTCGTAGGATTTCCAGCTGCCACTTTTCGGGACCCGTTTTATTCTCCAGCGACGTTCCGGGTTCGCCCCACGGAAACGAAAGCTTCACGAAAAGTTCGGGGTCGTGCTGGCACTCCAGCAGGTAATCAGTCAGTTCGTCGTAGTCCTTCTGGCTTAACTGTGCTCTCACGCCTGCTCACCGCCCCTGCGTATCTTTAGTTTCAGCCCGACGTTGCCGCTGATGTTGATTTCCGCTTTGAAAATATACACACCGTCCATTTTGTTCAGAACGTCAATCGCCCTGATTCTCGCCTGCGTATCTGCACCCGCGTCCTGCGCAATCTTACTGAGCAAAAGAGCGCGTTTGTCCAGCCCGATAATCTGCTTTCTGACGGCATCGTCCGCAAGCTCTTTTATACGCTTCTGGATTTCAACATTTTTCAACAGCCTGTTACCCTGACTTCCGGCGGTCCTCTCACTGTACCCGGCAGCTATGGCCGCCGCAGTCGCGTTGCCCTCGTGTTTACGGTATTCGAGGCAGAATTTCTCCTGCTTTGCAGATAGCGTTTCCGACGTAGTTTTTTTTGACGTTTTTCGGGTCTGTTTTTTACCGGAATTTTTTACGCCTTTTTTTGCGGTATTTTTTACTGCTGCCATAGCACCTTCACCTCCTCTGTTTTTTGCATAAAAAATAGCCACGGCGGAACTGCTCCGTCAGGGCTTTATTTTGTCTTGCTCTTTTTGACAATACTATTTTACCACGTCCAAAACGCCAATTTGTAAAGTACAAATCGGCAAAGTTTAAATTTTTTTTATCCCGTGCTGTGCGGCAATAATCGCTGCGTCACTTAAAAACTCGTTGCGCCACGCGTAAAACGTCTGGCGGCTCACTCCGCGCAGACCGCTAATGACTTCCGGTTGGACGTGTCTGTACTCGAAGTCCTTGTAATATTTTTTCATCACGTCGCCGATGGGCGACTCTTTATAAAGGGCGTACGTCTCCCTTATCACGGCCAGCCATTCTTCCGGCTGCTCGATGACAAGTTCATAGCCGCGCCGCCCGATATAAATGCTCACTTTTTTCAGCGGCACCAGTTCTTTCAGCCCGTCTTCCTGCGTCGGATTCGGTTTCAGTTTGTCTTTCAGCCCGAACGGCTTTTTTGTGCGTGCTTCATCCACTGCGGCCTGCACTTTGTTTTGGTATTTAAAACGTGTCTCTGCGACTCGCTGCCATTGTTTTACTAGCATTGCCTTTCTCCTTCCTGCGTTTATATAAGCAGCGGATATACTTCTTCTCTGCGCCTGTCCGTTTTTTGCTTGTATATACTACCGAGGCAGAGTTCCGCTGCTTATATAAGGCCTACCTGCGTAGTCTTTTGTTTTTGAGTGGTGTGCCGCCGCCTAATACCAGGCACCGGTAATACTGGTACGGATATCCGGTAAGCTCGCTGACGTCCTGAACGATTGTATCTTGCAGCACATAAAAGCCTTTAGGTGCTACCGGCGTCTCACGCCAGCTGTCAGCCTTAACCTTCTCTACCTTGCACTCCGGCTGCTCGAGGTTGCGGCTCGTTACGTAGCGTCTGGCAAAGACTCTGCGTTCCGGATCATTGTAGGTCTTGTTGGTCTGCTTGATAAGATAGCTGGCCAGACGGTCGTAGTCACCGCTGCCGTCCAGCTCCGTCGCATGAATACGTCCATGCGGCCACATATCGCCCAGCTCCTGCAGCGTCAGTCCGCTATGAATCACTACATGAAAGTGCATAGAGCGCTTGCCGTATTCAGCCACGGCCACGTATTTAAACTCCGACTTGCGACGCTTGCTTTTCAGCTTCGCGTTGCGGCAGAATTTCTGCAAATCCTTCTTCGCTTCTTCAGGACTGCCCGCCCTCTTATCCGGTGCATACGTCAGCACGCAATGCAGGTCGCCTTTGCCGAAATTAGTATTCAGCTGGCGGCGAAGATTTTTATAGCTATTGCGCTCGTTCACCTTCGCCATTGCCTCAGGAGTAGGATTGCTTTGCGGAGCACGAGCAGTTCTTTTGCTCTTGTACCTGAAGGCCTGATATTTTTCTATCTCGATGCATTTTCCGCATCTCCATGTTCTCTTCACATACATTTTTTCTGCTCCATTCTGCCGGTCATATTTCGGATTTAAAAACAGCAGTTCAAAATATGCCACTCAAATAATATGCTTTATCAAGCTAAGGGCAGGACTTTCACCTGCCCAGTTTCTTCTATTATATATAGAAGATTTTTTTCGTCTTACAGAAGCACGGTACACGCCGTGCTTCCAGATAGCACTCGTCGCCCAGCGTTCTTTGCTTCTCGATATAGTCCTGCATCTCTTCAAGGAATTTTTTTCTTGCTTCTTCTAAGCACTCTTTTCTCTTCCTCTCGCAGGCAGCCAGATGCTGCTTATACTTTATCTTCTGCACGTCCAGCACCTTGTAGGATATATTGAATATACCGAAGGCACCTTTGTTGATATATTCAATAGCGTCTTTGACGGTCATTAAGAACTTCATGTTTCAGACTCCTTCCAGTTTATATGTATACCATAGCTTTCTATGTAGTGCAGATACTGCTCTGTGCTTTCATCGTCGCCCAGCATTTCAAGGCCGCGGCCATAAAGCTCTATGAACTTCTCCAGGCGCGTCTTGCGCACATGGATTTCGCCGTAGTGCTCCATAAGTATCTTGCAGCACACAGCGAGTATCTGATGTGTGAAGTAGCGGGTATAGTATAAGGTGAGCTTTTTGCGCTCCGCCTTGACGCCCGCTTCAAAGTCTGCCTGATAGATGGCATTGTACCCGCTCTTGCTGATGCCGAACGGTTCCATATCTCCGGCCTTAACCTGTACGCGCTCTTCGCCTCCCAGCAGATGCAGCTTCTTCTGCTTTCTGTGTTCCATCTTGCGTAGCTGGCTCATGCATCATCACGCTCCGCGCGGTCAACATCTCTCTCCGCCGCCAGGCGAACCGCTTTACCCAAGAGCGTCTCTGCCTGCAGCAGATAATATTTTTCGCCGCTGCACTGCCAGTCGTTGATGGCCAGCTGTGCTCTGTTTACGTAGTCTTCAATCTTTCTTTCCATATCATTCATCGTCTTCACCTCCTACCATCATCAACGCGAGAGCTACTACAATTACTACAATAGCAAGGTTAACTGTAAAATCATTTACCGCTGCTTCCATTTGCTTCTCCTTTTAATACACTACTACATATTTATGACCATCATACTCACTTGTTTCGGCTTCGTGAAACTCAATCATTTCACGCTCGTCACCCATATAGTCAATACTCATGAGCGTCAGGTCTTCTGCGTTGTTCGCCAGCGCCCATTCATATAATTCTTTTATCGTCATCGTCGACCTCCTAAAACAATTCGCCCTGTTCCTCATTCGGAATGATAAAATAAAAATCGAGTGCTCCTGCGTAAACCACGTGGCAGTTTTTCGCTTCTGCCTGCTCGCGCATCTCATCATAATATCCCCAGCTGAGTTTTCCTTCGCTGCGCTTTCTGGTGGCTTCAGGATTGAACTTAGCGAAAGCATCGCTAAAGGTATAGACTTCGACGGCCTTTAAGACATTACGCCGCACAAAGGCCTGCTCACGCAGGTCCTGCTTGCGGTGCTCCGCGAACTTCTGCATCAGGTATGCTCTGCATACGCTGTCTTCAATCTTCATCGCCTGCGCCCTCATCAGGATAGCCGCCGTTCTCATAAGCGTTCTGCGCTTCCGCCACCGTCGGCTGCTCACGCTTGCCGTAGTAAGCATAAGCGAAGGCCTCTTCAGCCAAGCGGTCGAAAACTTCGCTCTCCTTTTTGGTCATCTTCTGTACTTCCCATGCGCTGTCTTTATCCTGCCTCGTACCTTTGCCCTCTTCATAGTAGGTCGGCGTCTGCAGCCGCAGGCTATCTTCGCTATATTTCATGTTCCACAAACGGCATTTGATTGTCACGCCACGCCCAAACTTCTTTGAGTCAACAAATTTGATTTTGTCTACATTCAACTTCAGCTCTTGGCCTTCCGTAGTCTGCAGCGGAATCTCCAGCCACTTTTCCGCGATAGCAAGAACAGGCTTAGCAGCTTCGCAGAAGTCCTGATGCGGTTTGTCCGTGCGGTATAAGTTGCCCTCTTCCGTCGCGCCCTCGATAGGCATAACATAATAGGTCACGCCTATATGGTTTCCAGATGTATCAATCTGGTACACCTTCTTGAGCGCAATTTCATCCGACTTATACATTCTCATCACTCCTTGTCTCTTTACTTTATTTATGCTAGAATAGGGATGTATGGGTTCGCTATTCATACATCCCTAGGCCGTCTGCGTTTTGCAGGCGGCTTTTCATTTTTTCACCGGCACCTGCAGCCGCACATTCAGCCGTTCTCCTATGTACACATAGGAGCTTTTTTTGTTGTTGTCGCGAATGATGCCGTCGGCAATTTCACGCCAGTCACGGCGGTCACCGTACTCATCCTTCAGGCGCCAGCAGATAGCACCCAGGCTGTCGCCTTCCTTGACTACGTGGTAGGGCACCACGATTTCAGTCACCTCCGGCCCCTGCAGTGCTGCGTAAGCTGCGCACACCATTCTTCCTGGCGCGAAGCTTGGCAAGCATACGCTGGCAAGCAGCAAGCTGCCTACGGTCGCGCTCATCAAGCTCTTGATTAACTGTTTCATTTTTCTCCACCTTTCCCCGCCCGAAGCGCCCTACTATTTTCTTTAGGTCTTCGCTCGTCAGCTCGGCGAACTCTTCGGTACCGTCCTCGTCCCGCAGCAGCCGCCCTGCTATAAAGCACGGACCGAAGATAACGTCTACGGTATTGCCGTTGTTATCCAGTAACGGGAAGAGCGGCTTATTGAAGAATTTGTTCTTGCCGTCCTCATTGCAGACGAGTGAGAAGCCAAATTCCCATTCGCTCTTAGGCTCCAGCGGTACAATCTGAATCCCGCCGCCTACGAGCTTTTGCATATTCTCCAGTGTCAGTTCCAGACGCAGCGCCTTTGCCTGCTGGCCCGGACGGTACCAGACTACTGTTTTCTTATCCATTGATGTCCACCTCCGGCAGGATAAAACACAGGGCACACTTGGCGCGAGCCTTCATGCGCTCGTCCGCCTCTCTTGCCTGCTGCAGCTTACGCTCGCGCAAGATGCGTTCGTACTGGATGCTGGCCACCTGGTCACTCAGACCTACGCCCGGCGCATATTTTTTTATGACGCTCGGCGCGGTTGATGATTTTACTCTCCAGCTCGCTGCTTGTCATGCGCTTTGCTTTGCACATTTCTTTTCACCCTCTTTGTCGCACAAGCCCTGCTTGCGCCCGATTTCCAACGCCCACTTCGCAAACATATTCACTGCGTAGTCGCTCAGTTCACCCTCATTTTCGACTACAATAGTGTAGTCTTCAGGTCTGTTCATAACCTCTGCCCCCTTACGCAGTTTTGTTTTCCTGTTTGTCCGCAAGAATAATCATCGCTGTTTGCAGGCCCTTCATAAAAATGGCGGCTGCTTTCAGGCCGTCAATGTCAGCCTTGCCGATGACTTCCACTTTTTTGATGGTTTCTTTCTGCTTGTCAGTTACGATAATCACCATGTTCACCTTCTTTCTTAACTATAAATTCCTTGCAGATATTCTTTAATCTGCGCTCTGATTGCTTCACTGTTTTTGCCAAAATGGCGTTCAGCGTGGCAGTCATAACAAAGTGTTACGCCCTTTTCGACTTCATCACTTTTCATCGCCCCGCAAGGCTCATGATGAAATTTTTCATTTGGGTCTACGTATCTGCCGCAGATGATGCAGCAGTTGCCGTCGCGCTCATGGATAGCATTGTTCAGCTTGCGCAGCTTCTCGCCGTACAGCTTTACCTTTTTCGTTTTCATCATCATCATGGCCATTACTTCCTTTCACTGGCTCCATCTCTTCTGCAGCTTGAGCAGCTGCTTTTGTTTCCGTGTGCGCTGCCTGCGGCGGCACATGCGATCATTGACGCACACGCAGCCACTCTCTTCATCCGTCGTCAGGTAATGCCAGTAATAAAGCTGGCGGCCGCAACGGATGCACTGCCTAACATTATCTTTGTCCCACGTCTCCATACTTTTCGCGTATTCTTTTTCGCTCAGCCTCTCCATACGCATCCAAAAGCTTGTCATACACAGCCTGATATTCACGGGCTACATTGTTCCAATACTCAGCATTAGACGAATCCTCTCGGCATTCATCCGCATTTTCTTTTGCCGCTTTGACACGCGCCAGTAAAGCACCTGAGATAAGCGAATGCTCTTTCTCGCTAAGCTTTACTTCGATTTTCAATTCCATTGTTCTCTCTCCTTTAAAAGTTATCACCCGGCAGCTGGCGAACAATATCGATAATCATGCCCCAGCCGCTGTCACCCGTTGTATTGATGCGTTTACGCCCTCCAGCAAATACCGCCAGTACATAGCTGCGGTCTTTAGGCTCCCGTACGTAAACGAGGTCCAGCAAGTCGCTGTATTGCATTGTGCGTTTTAGAGCCTCGCGCAGGCCGTTACAAATTGCTTGATGGTTTTCAAGCATCTTCTTCCCCCCTTTCTTGGCTCCAGTGCTATAAGCAGTTCTTCGCCCATAGCCTTCATCTGCCCTTCGTTTTATCCTTTTTAGATTTTTTATATTCCCTTTATGACTATAATACACTTTCATCATCCTTTTGTCAACTTTATTTTATCCTTTTTGGAAAATTTTTCTTGCTTTTTTATTTTCTCCTGCTATAATGGAATAAAGCGAGGTGATTACATGAATCCAATCAATGAGCGTTTACGAGTGTTACGCGAAACTTTGGGCATTACTCAGACAGCCTTCGGCGAGAAAATTAATCGTGCCCCAAATACGATTAATCAATACGAAAAAGGCAAGAATATTCCAGAACGTACTATTCTCGACATCTGCAATGCCTTTAACGTCAACGAAGCGTGGTTACGTACCGGGACCGGCGAAATGTTCCGGCAGGAAACTAATGTGGACGTTGAGCTGGCGCACCAGGTCGGGCGGCTTATCAAGTCGGACGACGACTTCACGAAACGTCTGGTGCTGGAATATCTCAAGTTGCCGCCTGAATTAAAAACCGCTTTTGAAGAGTTTGTCGACAAGCTTTATCAGGAACGTAAAAACAGGGAGTAAAAAGAAAAAGCCCCGAGCGTTAATGCTCAGGGCTTTTCTTGTGCAAAAAAATAAGCGGCAACTTTCGTTACCGCTGCACCGCTATTCATCTGATATAAGTTCGTTTATGAAGGCATATATAACTTCCAATATATGCTCGTCTTCAATTTTGATGATAGTAGCTAAAATCAACTCATGCATGATGCGTCCTCCTTTCACGAGGTCCGCGTCCTTGAAATCACACTTTTATTGTAGCAGAATCTTGTGTCATAAATTTGCGCTATTTGTAAATTTTGATTGATTTTATTTGCATTTAGTGTTATGATTGTGTAAATAGAAGGAGGTGGTGAAGATGCTGATCGGAGATAGATTAAAACGTCTGCGCCTTGAAAATCACTTAACGCAGCCGGAAGTCAGCCGCATGACTGGCATACAAACACCATTATATCAACGATATGAAACGGGCAAGGTACTCAATATACCATACGACAAAATAGAGACTTTAGCCAACATCTTCGGCGTATCGCCTGCGTACATCGTGGGTTGGGGTCCAGATGAGGCCCCGGAAATCGTCAATGTCTTTAATAAACTAAGTGTAAAAAATCAGCAAGCAGTGCTGCAGTTAGCGCGTGCGCTTGCGGAGTAAACTGTACTTGACTTTTCACCTAAAAAAGCAGTAACAACTTTACTTTTAAAAGTCAAGCTGTTACTGCTTTTTTGTACAAAAGTCAAGTGAGCTATTCACCCATCCATCTTTTAGCTCGGCGGAACCCTTTTTCTTCTGCCTCCGCAACAGTCATAGCATAGCATTCACCTTTGCCATTTATTTTTACTTTATCGTATTGCTGGTCAAACGGTAGATGATAAATCTTTTCGCCAGAAGTTTTATTGATGTTGCATTTTATAAGCGGATAATCTCCGATTAGTTTGTTTTCTGCTACAGTTATATTTAAAGAAGTTGCAAATTCCTTTGCTGTTTCCGAAAGCACTGTAGATGTTATAAAGACTGGCACAATAGTTTTCTCTTGCAGAGCCTTGAAGAAATCCAAAAATGTAGCGTCCGGAAATTTCTCTAAGAAATATTTAAGTGTCGTTCCGAAAAGCTGGTTGATGTGGTTTTCGTGAATTTCTTTTTTCTGCGACCAGTACTTACATTGGATAACCCAAGTAGTTCTTCCTTTGTGGCAGAGTAAGTCCCTGCCTCTGTCTTCAAACCCATCTATAATACCGCGATACTCAACGGCGTAACCTTTCTTTTCATATTGGTATCCGACATATCTTTCAAAATCTCGGCCAATTTCTGCATTGCTCTTGTTACGCTTTTTGTATCTGTCCAATGCCAGCTGGTATTTTTCCTGTGTGGTAAGCTGGGTAAATTCATCTTTTGAAAGCCAATAGCTTGCAGCGTCTTCGTTATCGTCAAAATCTGTATTGCCAGTTTTATTCAGCTCTGGGTCAAGATAATCGTCATCAACTTCTGCAAGCCAAGGGACAACTTGCTCATAATATTTCACGCGGTACTCTGCCTCTTTGAGCCTGATGTTTAATTCGCGCTTTTCACATTTTATTTCATTAACCACATCATAAGCCTTTAGTGCTGGACGACTTTTATAAAGCAAATATTCTTCCCTAATTCTATCTTTTTGATATTCTATGTCTGCAAAACATTTTGCTAAAACAGGAATCTCCTTAACCTTAGTAAGTAGCGTAGCTTCCTTGTTGGCAAGTCGTGCTTCACGTTCGGCCAGCTGTTGCTTCTCTTGCTCTCGTTCCTGAGCCAGCTCTGCTTCACGTTCGGCCAGCTGTTGCTTCTCTTGCTTCAAGTCATTCAATGCTAGATTGTACTCACTAATAACATTAGCTTTTGTACTGTTATAGTCATTAACTAAATTTGCTTTTTTGTCTTTATATTCATCAATGACTTTATTTTTTAACTTATAATATTCTTTGACAGCTTTTATTTTTTCTTGTTTTGTTAGTTCTGCAAATTCCTCTAACTTTGTTTGTAATTCCCCATTTTGCGACTCTAGGGCATTTATATTATTAGCGTATTCATGCAAATATTTTTTTCTCATCTCGCTAATATCCGCAATTCGTGCAAACTCTTTTTCTATATTCTCATTAGCTATTTTTAGACGTTCTGCCAGTTCCTTTTCAGCTGACAATTCATTAAACAAATCATCTACTTCTTTTTTCCACTTAATTATCTCTAAATCTTTATTTTTGGCTACATTTTTATAGTAGTATGCTACTGCGATAGCTATAACAGCTACTGCTGATAAAATTATTAATGTATCACCCATATTAAACACCTCAATAATTTTCAAAGGAGATGACTACATGCAAAGAGCAGTAATCTATGCACGCTTTTCGTCTGATATGCAGCGCGAAGAAAGCATTGACGCGCAAGTCCGCGCCTGCAAAGCGTATGCAAAAAACAAAGGTTACATTGTTGTCGACACCTACGTCGACGAAGCAAAGAGCGGCCGCGAAATAACAAAGCGCGACGCTTACAACAAAATGATGGCCGACGCTATGGAAGACAAATTTGACGTAATAATCTTCCATAAGATTGACCGCAATTCCAGGAACGAGCTAAACTATTTCAAATTTAAAGATAAGCTCGAGCGGCTGGGTATAAACTACGAATACGCCGCCCAACCTATCGACACCGATTCGCCCGAAGGGCAGGTGATGGAAACTGTAATGGTCGGTATGGCCGCTTATTATTCCCGCAACTTGTCCAAAGAAACAAAGAAGGGGCTGAACGAGAACGCCTACAAGGCACTCTTCAACGGCGGTTGTCCACCTCTTGGGTATAAGATTGTGGATAAGAAATATGCCATTGACGAAAACGAAGCTGCTGCTGTGCGCCTTATTTTCGAATTATATCTTGCAGGCAAAGGTTATGCCGAAATCTGCCGCGTGCTGGATAGCAAAGGCTTCACCACTAAAGGCGGCAAGCCGTTCGGCAAAAACAGTCTGTATGATATTCTCGGCAATGAGAAATATATAGGCACGTACACCTTCAACAAAATTCCGAAAGGTAAAGGGAAACGTAATATGCACTCTCAAAAAAGACCAGACGATTATATCTCTATTGAAAACGCCCTGCCCGCAATTATCAGCAAGGAAGACTTTGCCGCCGTACAATTAAAGCGCGAACGTAACCGCCGCCGCGCCGCCAAATATACAGCCAAACATGATTATCTGCTTTCAGGCAAAGTATTCTGTGGCGAGTGCGGAAGTGCTATGGTCGGCCATCGTGTACGCCAGCGTTATTATTATTATGGCTGCACGCGCAAAGAGCAGACTCCTGCGTCAAAGTGTCAGCAACGAATGATCCGCGCCGATGTATTGGACCACTGGGTAATGCAGATATTAGAGCGCGTTGTCTTTACTGTGTCCGGTATGCGCAGGATAGCAGACGCCATCGCCAAAGGTTACCAAGACGAAGAATCCAGACAAGCTGCAGAGCAGGAAGCCCTTGCCAAACGCAAAGCTGCCGCCGAAAAAAAAATGAACAACATCTATAAAATTTTTGAAGAAGGCGAAGCAGACGAGTTTGACCGCCAACGCCTGAAACAAATCAAAGCAGAACTGCGCGAAATTAACAAATCTATTTGTGAAACTTCCGTGAAATCCGTAGAAAATCTGGATAATAAAAAAATAGTCGCCTTTTTGACGACTATTAAAAGTGAAATTTTTGTGAAGAACAATATGGACTATGCAAAACGCGCTATAGACCTTCTCGTAAGCAATGTAACTGTTACTGGAACTGTAATAAAAGTTACGCTCTCTACACAAAATGTTTGCGCATATATGGTGCCGCGGACTCGAACACAGACGAGCGGATATAAATTTAGTATATCAATAGATACCAAAGCGGCATAAATACTGATCGTTCATATTGCACTTATGTTTTACAAAAGGCTGGCACCTTATCGTGTCAGCCTTTTTTTGTTATTCTATCATCTGCGCCAGCCACACGTCAAGTACCTTGCCTTCCGACGCGTCAGGGTCGTGCATATAGTTTTTAGCTACACGGATATACATATTAAGGTCGCCGTTGTATACGTCGCTAAAATCAGACCAAAGCATATTGAGCACATAATACCAATCAGCTTTATGTTTGATTCCTTGCTGCTCTGCAAGCTGGCTAGTCTGTTCATACGTCCAGTGCTCGCCGTGCGTGCCGTCGACGTTCTTCATTTTTGCAACAGCCTTTTTCGCTAAATGCTCGTCAAAGTGCGGACCGTATACAGCGCAGTGCATCTTATACATAGTGTCCCAGTACAGCCGTGGGCAGTGCATTCGCAGTTCATCCAGTGCGTCGCAGACAATATCTGTCAGCTCTTGCTCTTTAACGTCGCTGCCCTGCGCCTCTTCCCAGTAATGTTTAAACCTCTTGTGCATGATAGCTCACCGCCTCACGCCATTTTAGTAACAACCATAGTCGCGCTAACAACTGTACCTGCTACATCAATCTGTGCGCTGATGGTGGCAGGAGCACCGCAGCACGGCACATAAATATCAGCCGACGTGGTAAGGCTCACTGCGTCGCCGCCTGCCGTTGCCGTAGCCGCAGGAATTTTGCCGGGGACAATCTGCCCACCTTTCAAAAGGTTCATATTCACCAGCCCTGCCGCCGTCGGTTCAACAGTCGCTTGCAGGTCGACGTGATACAGACCTGGGCAGGCAAGAGTAATCAACTTGCCAGTCGTAAACTGTACGCTCTTACCCGTATTGGTATTGACAATATCAAAGCTAATCAAACCATCGGCAAGTATAGCCTGATTCGTTGCTGCTACATCTAAGCTGGATTTATAATGGCAATTATTCGGATTCAGCATTTTCTTTACCTTCTTTCTTCTCGTCTTTCTTTACAACGTACTTATCCTTGGCGGTATTAAATACCTTGCGTATCAACTGCTGACCATCTGCCGTAAAGCCCAGCCAGCCGATACCAACGCCAACCAATAAGCTGATGAGATTGGATTCGTCCTGTTTCATGGTGTATTCCTCCACATAAGAAAAGGGACGGATTACTCCGCCCCTGTGCCGCCGTTAGGACGGAATTACATAGCAGTCTGGCAACCCTGCAACTGTGCAAGACTTTGCAGTCCAAGGCCGTTTAAAATAGCCTGCGGCGGGCAGCATACACCGACACCAGTAACTTCAGGCTTCTTCAGCATCTGGCAATTGATGTTGCCGATAGCTGCCGCCAACGCATTGAGTTTAGCGTCGAGATTAGCTGCCAGCGTCATACGCTCAATGGTAGCGTCTTTCTGCATGAGTTTGAGGTTAGCTTCATTTTGCTGTGCCAGTGCGTTGATTTTCAGGTCGAAAATCTTCTCGCCCTGTGCAGCATCCCACTGTGCCCTCAACTGTGCGCTCAGTGCGTCACGCGTATTGCGTGCCTCGTCGATGATACGGTAGTTCGTCTCCGCCGCAGTTACAAGGCCTTGACGTTCCACTTGGCAATTGGACACGGTGTTGCAGCCGTAAATCGGGTAACGGTCGCGGTCGCCGCGAACAAACCACGCGAAAGCAGCAATGATGATAATAAAGAAAATCACAATGCCCCAACCGCTAAAGTTAGTAAAAGTCATGTTCTCATTCATGGTATTTTATTCTCCTTTCCTAGAATGATGTATTACGTCAGCTCATTTGAGCTGCTGTAAACCTTTTCGGAGTGCGTCCATCTGCGCATCTACGCCGCCCATTTGCTGTACTGGCGGTTGCCCTGCGCCACGCAAACTGTTCAGGTCTTGCCGCATCTTGTCGAGGTTGATTCCCATAGCCTGAGCCGCAATGGCAGCAAGAGGATTATTCAAATATCCTGCAGCCTTGTCGAGTATGTCTGCGCCGACGTTCTGCTCTGCCAGCACGCGCATTGCGTCTTCTCTGCTGTTTACGCCCTGCGCTGCAGCACTCGCCACTCCCCACGCCTTTTCAAGCGCTGCCGTCTTCTCCGGGGTTAATTTCAGGAATTGCGCTATCGTTCCTACGTTCATTTTTCAGCACCTCGATTTCTTCTTTCAACCCTTTCATTACATCAAGCATACTTGCTATCATCTGCGTTTGTTCTGCCTGTATCTCCGCAGGCGTTTTTTCTTTTTGGATAACGCCGACTTCAACCAGCTTGTCGTAGTACTGCTGGCACATCTGCTTTAATTCATTGTACGCCTGCAACGTCACGCCGACTTGTGTTCTTGCACCGCCGCCAAAAGCAAAGCCGTTAACCTGATAAATATTCACTCCTTCAAGCTGTGCCAAAAACTGCTGTGGCTGCTGCATATTTACAGTCGTTGTTTTCTGTTCTGTGATATTCATTCCGCTCACCTCTTTAGCTATATTTTAAGCCATCAATGGCAAAATAATCCCTCAATATTCCCTTGCTTTTCCCTAGACATTCCCTATTTTTTTGCATATAAAAAGACCGCCAGACGGCGGCCTGATTAGAGGGATTCTAATACATTTGTAATGCTTTTGTACGCACGGCTTAACTCCTTTTCTATCGTCTTATCCGACAGATTAAGCTCTGCTGCTATCTGGTAATTTGTCATTCCCTTGATAAATTTCAGCTCGCATATTTCTATCTGTTTCGGTGTGATTTTCGCCTCATGGAGTGCCGCGCTGAAAGACTTTCGCGATGAGCAGTTCAGCCATTCCCGGGTCTTTCGCAGCATTTCGTTCATGTGTCTATCACCTGCAATATACGATGTACGCCAGCAGCGCAACCGTGGTCAATACCCAGCCTGCCGCCATAATATAAATTGTTCTAAGATAGCCGGTCAGCAGCATTGTTACTAGACCGGCGGGGACTAGTTCCTTTTCTTCCATCATTCCACCATCCGTCATCCGTGTTTTATTTTGCAGCTGCATAAGCAACTGCAAAGATTACGCACCCAGCATACAGATTCCGTTGACGTTTAATCCTTTTTGCCTTCTGGCGTTCCGATTCCATTTGCAATTTCAACTTCTCGTATAAGCTCTCGCTGCGCTTCAACGATTCCTTTGCACTCGCTAACGAGCGTTTGGATGTTGTCAATGCCTGTTGCGCTTCTTGCAGCTGCAACTTCGCTTCTGCTAACTGCGTCAGCAGCTCTTTCGATGTGCCCTTCTGCTGCTTCAACTTCTCGTCTAGCAGATTCAACTTCGCTTCTAGCAGATTCGTTTGCTCTTTGAATTGATTCCACTGTGCGATTGATATTGTTATCTGCTGTGGAGCTGCTTCCGCCGTGCCAACGCCAGTACACGTCATTGCAGATAAGCAGAAGGCCAGCAATAATAAGGCTGATTTTAACAGCCTTGCTAATTTTTCTTTTTGTCTCATCTGTCATTTTCCCCTCGATTATAAGCCGTAAAAATGGTGCAACGCACCTAAAATAAAGCCTAAAACAAGACCTACTAAAAATCTCTTATCAGCAACAAATGCTTTTAATTCTTCCATGATTTCACCTCCCTTAAAAACCTGCGTACTTAAAACATTTATTATGTAACGCTAATTTAATAATTCCTTCTGTATGTTCTCGCAATTCTTCCTGTTTAATTGTAAATGGTGTTTCTACATACGCCGCTTCAAAAACATCTTTTGGAGACCATGTAATATAACCGTCGGGATAAACAACCCTATAGCCATCTTCTCCGATTTTATGAGTACCCATTTCTTTCCATGCTTTACACGGTTCAGCTTCTACACATTTACAACCAACATACTTTTTCATTTTGATTTCCTCCTATCTTCCATTACCAGCAAAGCCATAAGCAGGTATGCCGTATGTCGTTGTTAAGTCAATGCCTGCAACATACTGATATGTATTGTCTGCTCTGTTGGCATAACCAGCTCTATACATTTCGCCAACGTCCGCAGCAATAAAATAATAATTTTTGAACAGCTTGTTCAACGCTTCAAGGCTGCGCAAGTTAACGCGCTCAAAACGATTCTCCAAGAACCGCTTTACAACGTAGGTACTAGTCGGACACCACATCCCAGCGTAGATAATGCAGCGTGTATCGTCCAACGTTGGTACTTGCTGCAAGACTTCGATGTACTGTAAACAATCTCTGGAAAGCTGGTCAAGTGCTGCCTGTTTGCCTGCGTCACTTCTAAGTAGCTCTTTCAGCATCGGCAGCTCTCCGCTTGCCTTAATGTCAATATAAGTCCGCCCTACAAATTCCTCGCCGCCTGGAATGGCTCTTAAAAGCTCATCGCCTCTGTTGCCCTCCCACTGGCTTACGCTGATTGACGGATAGGCGTAGGCAGTACTTTTAGCCACGCTGTCAAAGTCGCCTTCAATGCCTGTCGCGATAATACCTTTAGCGATTTCTCGTGCTAATGCTTTATTCCAGTCCATAGCTATCACTCCTTTAATTTCACTTGTTAATTTCATATTTCACTTGTTTTGTTAAGTTGTTACTCGTCGTTCTTCACTTTCATGGCTTTGGTCTCTACATACTTGTTACCAAGCTGCGCAAGCATGAAAGATACACAAGCCATAGCAAAGGCTTCATAATTGCCCCACGTTTTTACAAAAAACGCAAGGTAAAGAGAAATCACGCAGAACAAGATGAACGCCAGCACAGCGCACAGTCTGCCGATACTCAACGTGTTCTCGTCCTTCTTTAGCATGTTTAATAGCTTCTTCATTTTTTCATCCTTTCTGATGCGGCTCGTAGTTAGGCAAGTCGTTAAGCTGTTCCATTAGACCGTTAATAACTCCGTTCTCGCCAAGAGCTTCATAGCTTTTAAAGCAAGCGTTGATGCTTTCCAAAGCATAAATTGGAATCCACTTCTTATCGTCGCAGTAATGGTTGTACGCCTGGATAATTCTATCTCTCAGCAAGGCTTGCAGGCCTGCCTTCAACGCATCGTTTTCTTTCTTCTTTTGGCGGTAAAGCATGAGGACATAGCTAACAACACCGCCTAAGATTAAATTCAGAACGTGGGAAATTATCTGTTCTATTATCATATAGTACCTCTTTATTTTTTATTTTGGATAAGGTTTATACAATCATTGGCATCACCTGTCTTTCGTATAATTTCAAACAAGGAAATTCCTGCTTAAAATTCACGATGCGTTTTTCTGCTCAACTCCATATCTCGCCTTGCACTATCGTTACAGGTGTCATGGTTTACCTCAAAAGGTGTAGGCATCCTCGCCCAGTAATCAGCATTATTTGGGATAATTTTTTCATAGCCGTATGTTATACGATAATCGTCAGAATTACGTACTTTGTATACATACCAAGCTGTTGTTCTAGGTAAATCGTTAGGATTAGATTTTAAATTGTGCCACTTTAAATATGAGTATAAGTAATTCTCCTTCATAGTTTCATCTCCTTTCATAATTTAAATCTGAGCAATTATTAAGTTAGTTTGCAATCAAATTTGGTGCTAATTCAAAATAGCCTTCCCAAAAAATACTGTCCCCTTTATTTAATGACAGCATACTATCTTGGCTATGGTTTGCATTGTCAGCAATTAAAACCATATAAGCCTTGCCCGACGACATTATCGCACTATGTAACCAATTATTAGCATATAAGTGTCCTAAATCAACAGTAGGATTAAAACCCATTCGGAATATATCATCATCTCCCATTTGTAATACTTCATAGCAATTTTTATCATCACATCTATTAGATTCTGTTGCTGGTATTTGCTCACCCCTTTTTGCACGACAGCCAAGAAAGTAGACAGGTTTTTGAGGTATTAAAATACTAGAAATGCCATAATAAAGGGCGTACAAAACATCTTCTAAAGCAGTAATTTTACCACGAATTTTACATTTAAAACCATCTGTAAATGTTATTTCAAAATGCTGTTCTATAATTTCTCTACCGCTTCCATCTTCTTTTTCCGTGTTGCTACCTTGCAAACGGTTTGTGATATTAATTGTAACGCGTTGACCATCGACAGTTTTACCATCACTCACTTCTATACCATCACAATATACCTTATAGGCAATGTTTCTAGCCGTAGCACTGGCATTTGTGTCCGTTCTGCCACCATAAGTATGCCACCCACCTGTTAAGTGACGTGTTGAGAAAGCGGGAAAATCTCCATCTATGTTGTTTACTGCAAATACAGTAGATGGTGATAAGAAATCAGTAGTAGAACTTAAAATGTTAGCTGTAACAGCACCCGAGCTTGCATCAATTCTAGTCCAGGTTGCAAAATCCGGCAAATTATTTCCTGTCTTTCTACGAAACTGACATTCTAAATTTTCGTCCGATGTATAATTCCGCATAATTACATTTATATTGCCATTAGTATTAATCGCACGAATAGGATATGTTGACGCTTCTAATTTAGTTAAACGTTGTTCTCTTTCTTTATAGTCATTTTTAAATTTTGTGGATACTGAATTTATTGCTAATTTTTTAGCAGAAGCTTCCGTATTAGTATTTCGTCCGTTGATAATTAATTTATTAACACCAGCCGGAATGATAACTTTGAAATCTTGATATGAGTTAACAATAGATATAACCTCTACTACTGTGTTATCTTTAAATAACGTAGGACTATAAGTAGTAGAGCTGTTCCAACCAGTTATTAAAAGGTCGTCGCCCTCATTTACAACAAAAGCAAGAGTATAAAATCCGCTTAAGGTTTCTGTTTGATTCTTCGCGCTATTATATATGCTGTTGTTTGTTTTAGTTCCTTCTAAAGTTGTATATTCACCAAATGTTAAATAGTTGTCTTGAATTTTCCCAAGCCCAACACCCACAGCCTTACTATCCGCAGCAGCACCTTCAACGCTCAATGTTGGGTCAACGCCTACATCAACAATTTTAGCAGCAGCTTCCGCGCTTTTCTTGGCAGCTCCTGCACTTGCTGCTGCATTAGTAGCACTTGCACTAGCTTCTCCTGCTTTAGTTTCAGCAGCTAATTTGCTTTTATTAGCTTCACTTGCTGCAAGCTGTGCCTGTTCCATGTAGGTAAGGTTGTTAATTCCTTGTACAGCTTTTACAATTTCACCACTATACTTTTCAAATGCTTCTTCTGTAAGAAGTCTTTTCTTTACTTTTGCCATGATTATTCTTCCTCCACTTCTTGCACTATATAGCCTTCGTTGTCTACGCTAAGGCTATTGGTTAAAAAATATGCTTCTTCTATTTTTTTAAGGCTTGCTTCTGCTTCCATCACCGCTTCTACCGCAATATCTTTGTTTGCTATCGTGGTATCCCTAGCTGCTTCTGCTTCACCCTTTATAGTTTCCGTCTCGCCCTTAATTGCCTTCGCTTCATCAATTACCTTGCCGGGGTCCTCCGTGGCTTGCAGATGCGTTCCGTCGTCGGATATACGGAAGCTTTTGCCGGGTTCGATAGGAATTTGTGTGTCAAAAGTTGTAGATGTAGGCGGCGCAACCAGCGCACGTCCTAGCTTTTCCGACGATTGTTGCGCAATCATTATTCCCTCATCAAAAGCCGTTTCAATTTCTTCTGCAAAATACGGGCCGTTATTGACAAGGTTCATAAGCTGACGCACAGGCAGCTCACGCATAATTACAAGTTGTTCATCTGTAGCAAGAGGTTCGCCATTAGCCGGATAAGTTATGGATTTATTCGCCATATCTACACTGAAATTTGTTGTTTCCATCAGTTCATTTTTCTTACCAGCTACATATATCCTGATATATTCCGGGTGATCATCCGGGCACTCAAACGTAAACGGGAACTTGGTCGTCTGTCTGTTGCCCACGTAAATATTTTTTGTCAGTTCTTTTTGTACTGTCATGTAAAGCTCCTTTCCTGTAATTCAAAAGCCCCGAAACATTTCTGCTCCGAGGCTTTCATTGTACATTTTCCGTTGTCCTTGTCTTTCGACACTAACATTTTACCACGGCTTTTATGCCGATTTGTAAAGTACAAAATGATTATTTTTTATCTTTTTTCAGCTTCTTGTCCAGAATAAGGGCACGCAGGTAATCCGCTACGCTTGCGTCAAAGCCAGTCTCCAGATATGTTATGCTCGTGGTCAGTGCATCTACCAGCGTACTCGGTGCGCCCGTTGTCTGGCTGAGCAGCTTACCGCTTTCGCGCATCACGTCGCCAAACGATTTCTTGTCATTGGTAATACTCTGGATAACCCTATTCGTCTGCTCAATAGTATTCTGTACGGGAATCTTCGGTGCGAACTGCCGCTCATCGAATGCCTTGGCCAGAAGGTACGGAACTGCATCACGCAAAACCGGTATGCCGCCGACAAGTGTCGACAGAGTTTCTTTGCCCACGCTCTTGAGTAATTTATCCGCTTTCCAGTCGTCGTCATCGCCGCCCGTTGCCGCTTTCAAGAGTACCGTGATAACAGCCGGCAAGAACTGCCATGCAAGCAACGTAGTTCCCGTCTTTGCTACGAATTTCAAAAGCTCCTTGCTTTTGTTTGTGTCTGCCCACGTCATCGCCTTTTTATAGCCCATACGTGCTTCCCACATTTCGTAGTTCATCGCATTATATACTGTTGACATATAGCTGTAATACATCGTCAGTTGCTTCATGTACTCGCTTCTGTTCCGCTGTACTGCCGCCTTGTCAATATTGCGTCCGCTGCCAAAACAATAACGTACCGCCGCATCGCCTGCCGCCACGCCTGCGTCCTGCGCCAGCTGCGGCGAATGTCCGTCTTCCAGTGCTTTGTTATAAGCTTTTTCGTACTCGTGCTGCCACAGCGGCAAAGCCAGCATAAGGTCAGTCCATGTGATCAGCTTAAACGCGTTCTCGCGCAAAACTTTCCCCGCCTTGCCCACACCCAGCACGTTGTCCATAAAGTGCGGTCCTTTGATAGCGTCGTGGATATTAGCGTCCATTGTTTCCGCACGTTCTGCCATAAACACACTGCGCTGAAAGATAAAATCTGTGTACTGCCTCGGCGCGGAGTAGAATTTTTTCACCGCATGGAGCATATCCACAGTTCCCATATAGTGCGCTACGATCGGCGCGTTGGCAAGGTTCAGTGACGCCGTCGACACCCTGAATCCCATTGTGCCCATCGTCTGCGCGTTGCGCAGCTTCGCCGAAATTGTTTCAAACTTTGACTGCGCGACTGGTTCTTCTGCCCAACAGTCAGCTGTCCATTTTTTCAGCTGCTTATATTCCGCTTCTCCCAAAAAGCCGTTGACCAGATTTCTAAAGTCGTCCCTAAGCACTATGCGGCGCACGTCACGTACGGGCTCACGGAAGGCCACAAGATGTATAACGTCGAACAAGCTGCCGCTGATAATTTCAAAACGCAGATCTAAACGTCTTTCAACTTTTGCACTCGTGCGGTCTTTCAAAAAACCTTTGCCTAGCGACATAGAAAGGTTGCTCATGGCCGACTGCTGCATTGCCGCCGCGTCTGCCTTCTGCTCCTGCGTACGCTGGTCTCTCGGGTCGTACTTGATAGGGAAGTAACCGCCTTCCAGCGTATAGCTTTTCTGGTCTTCGCCGATAACAGTAAACGCCCTGTTAGGCTGCTTTTCGAGCACCGCGCCCGTCATACGTGCTTCAATCTCGCGCACTTCGTCCCAGTGGTCGTCGTATAAACTCCAAATATCATTAACAAGGTTCCAGTCTTTTTCCGTCAGGTTAGCGAGTACTTTTTTTACGTCGTACTCGCCGACATGAAAACCGTCCATAACGCGCTTGGCGTTGATTTCCGTACCCCAGTTGAGCGCAAGCATAATGACTTTTTCTTTCGTCAGCAGAGAAGTACCAAACTTATACTTTTCTTCATGGCGCATTGCGTACAGTTCTTCGGGCGTATATCTTGCAAACAAACCTTCGAGCTTCTTCTGCATCTCCCCTGCCATGCGCAGCTCTTTATCCGCCGCCAGCTTCAGCGGCTCATAGATATATTTCACCGCCACACTGCCCAGCTTCTTGAGGATAATTTCAGGCTTCACTAAAAACTGATTGGCTTCATTGATGGAGTGCTCCGCTTCCTCGCGAAAAGTCCTGCTGCCTGCGCCCGTAACGTCCCTGATGGTGCGTTCAACAATACGCTGGCGCACCTGCCCTTCAATCTCGGCAATAGCGGCATCTACAGTCAGCTCTTTTCCGTCCACGCTCTTGATGTTGCGCAAGCTCATATCGTCCACGCCGCGCTTGTAGATGATGTTCATCACCTGCGCCAACATCTTCACCTGCTCATTAGAAAGGTCTTTGTGCCCCTGCTCGCGCTGCTGTATGCCCATCGCCGCCGAAACCAGCCACTCGGGCAGGTTCAGGAAACCTTCCGGCGTGAAGAACGGGCATTCCAGAAACAAGCCGTCCACCTCTCGCGGCGCGTCCGACTTTTGCAGAACGCCCATAAAGCCGTTCTCTTCCTGATACTTCGGCGGCATCGGCGCGTCAGCGTCCACAAAGCCGAAGACGTAGAGCATATGGTTATAAGCATAACGCTCGTTGGCCGAAATGTTTTTGTTCTTGATAATGGTCTGCCGTCTCTTCGTCAGCTGCTCTTCAATCTTCTTGATTTTCTTATCGTTGCGCACCGCGCGGTCGGCAAACATATCATAGATAACCTGCGCACGTTTGTACTTCACTGCCAGCTCCCACTTGCCGCTTACAAGGGCACGTTCAGAGTTATGCTGCGCCTGCGCTGATTTTCTGCGCCACATCTGGTAGTTGTTGGCTTCTTCTATCGGCATAACCTCTAGTTTCTTTTCGACGTACTCGCCGAACTCCTGATAATGCTTGAGTGCTGCATCCCTCAGTCCGCGCACGTTGGCTATAATCTGCTCCTTCGCCTGCCGCTCTTTAGCTATGCCTTCCTTCTTCTCTGCCTTGAGCTGCTCTATCTTCTTGCTCTGCGCCGTCAGCTTGTCCACCGTGCCCATAACGCCCTTCTCGTCATTAGTCAGCGTCATGTTGCTTACGGCCTGCTTATTAATGCTCCGCTGTACCCTGACGATTTTTTCAAAAGCATTAAGCTCCATAGTCGCCGCCAGCTTGCGGTATCTGCTCTCCTGTACAATCTCCTCTGCCTTTTCGCGGAAATACTGCGCATCAAAACCGCTGTTGTCGATGTTCTTCTTAAACTCTTTCATATGTGCCTGTACTGCCGCGTCAATACTGCCGCCATACTCTTTCAGCTTGGCCACGTAATCATCTACGCTCATGCCCAAAGTCTGGCAGATAGCAGACGTGCTCATACCGGGATTGTTTTTGATATGCTCCTGGATAACAAAAACCGGTTCCCGTTCCAGCTTCTCGCGATAGTCTTTTTCTTCCTGCTCGAAGAACTCCTTCTCCTGCTGGCGGTAATCTTTTTTGACATCTTTAAGCGCAATCTTGAGCACCTTTTCCTTGGCGTCTTCCTTCGCACGTTCCACCATGCGGTTATAAATCTGTTTGGCGTTGTCTGCCAGATAGTCCATGCCGCCCTTTTCCGTAAAATCGTCCACACCCTTTTTCGTCATAGCAATGTCGATTTCTTCTTCGCTGGCAATCATGCGGTCCATAACTGCACGTACTTCTTTACTCGGCGCGCCGCCAATCTGTACGAAAGCACGGTAAATATCCGACAGCCACTTTTTGAAGCGTTGGAAAACAGTCCGTACCGCCTCCGCAGGTGCTTTGCCTTCGCGCAGATAGTTTTCAAAACCACGCGCAAAACGTTCCTGTGCCCACTGCAATTTGAGCTGTTCAAGCGTAACATCCTTGCCATTGATTTTCAGATAGCCAAATTTCTGCGCGTCCGCAATCTGCTCATGCAGCTTTTTGAACTCACGTTCCACCGCCGTGCCCTTGTACTCTTTGTCGAATGTCTCTGGCCGCCAGCTCGCCCAATCGTCCAATGTCTTCACATCGTCCAACAACTGCTGCGGAGCAGAAGGCAGTTTGGCAAGTGCCAGCATATCATGTAAATATACGTGCGCCATCTCGTGCATGAAGGTTGACTGGTCGGCAGCTTCAAAAAGGGAAATTACTTTTTCGCCCGTGGCACGGAAGGCAGTCTGCCCTTTAATTTGATAGAGGCCTTTTTGCCCTGCGTCCATACTGTAGGACTGTCCGGCAAAGACAATAATAGCGCTAGCGCTATCAACACCGTTCAGGACCTCGTTATCAATCCGCTCCTGACTCGCGCCCATAGTATAAAGACGAGCCTTCATCGACGCCGCTCTAGCTTCCTGCTCTCCATGCAAATCATTATAATTAGCGAACGGCGTTGCGTCTTCGTTCTCGGCCTTCCACTGCAAATCTGCTCGCAGCTCATAGATTTTCTTTATGCGCTTAACCTTATCTTTAGGTATCTGCTCTTCCAATCTAGCAACTTTATCCTTGCGCTCCTGAAATTCTTCGTCAGATATCTCTCCCATAGCATGGTCCCAGTCTGCTATATCATACTCGAGCAAGGCCTTTTGATACTCCCAAGCTTTAGGATGTATACGCTTAATCTCTTCATCGTACTTCAGCAGCTGGTGTTCCATCTGTTCATTGACTTTTTTCACGGAACCACCAGAAGCAAAGCCTTCAAAGTGCTGGATGACGTGCTGAATTTCATGGATGATAGTTTCAGCTAAATTCTTATGGGCCGCTTCTACATCTCTATCAGCCTTTTTAATTTCGTTAAAGCTGATATCCGCCCTGCCGACAAACTCTGCTGCTCCTCTTAGCTTGTTTAATTCCTTTTGTCTGTCCAGTATCCCTTTATTGAACTGTCCATTGTTATTTTTACTTCTTAGTTTTTCTATAACAGATTCTTTTTCTTGTATCAGCTCCTTCAAACTATTCACTGCGGCCTTTTTGTCAAACGCGCTACCTTTAATACCGTGATTAAGTGCATACTCTACGAACTCGTCACCATGAGAAAAGAACTTCCCAGCCTTGGTTCCGTCCTTGCTTACTACGCGTTTATACTTTATGCCGTTTATAGTTATCTCCTGCTTGATGCCGTCTCCCAGCATATTGCTGTTTATTGCAATATAGCCTTCGCCAGCAGCTACGCCTAACGTCTGCTCTTCCATAGGTTCTGACTGGACCATGACGTCAGCCAGCCACGGATAAGCTTCGTACAGTTTAGGATTATTATATATCTCTCCCAGCGGTATAGCATATCCTTCTTCCGGGAATTTAGCAGCATCTATCTCATCCAGATTATCAGGAATTTCAAAGCGCCATTTACCGTCGGCGCCAAGATGCCAGCCGGTCTTTTGATATACGTCCTTCACGTCTGGCTTTTCTTCTGCAGCTTCTGCCTTGGCTACCATAGCTTTTGCTTCCTTCAGCTTTTCTATGTTGGCCGTCATAGCACGCTCACCTGCAGATTGGTTGTAGCGCTCAATAATGTCTGCAGCTTTATCGTCAAAGACTACAAAGCAGCGGCCATCTTTCTGTCCTACATAGGTTATGCCTTCTATGCCGTACTCTTTTAATTTCAGCGACGCTTCTTTATCACTCCCCAGCCCTGCAGAAAGCAGCTCATATACGCCTCTGCCGCTCAGGTTATCAAAATTCTCAAGGTCATTAATGTATGCTTTATGTTCGGCGTAAATATTATCGCTAAACGGTCCGTTCGAAAATAAGTCCTCAAACATATCATTTAACGACTGCTGAACTTTTTCAGGCTGATCATAATATTTTTTCTGCTCGTCAAGCATAACGTCGCTTTCGGGAATTTCTACTTCTAGCAGGCGTGACGAATTTTTATATTCTACGTCCGCTTCCTCAAGAATTTTTATTGCAGCTTGCAGGTCAGCAATATATTTTTCGGTAGAAGCTGTTTTCGTCGCCACTCCGTCAATTCTTTCTTGCAGGCTCTTGATAGCGTCAGTTTTATTCTTTTCGACATCCATAGCATCCAGCGCGTAGCTAAGCGGCTCTCCGTATTCAACCTGCTCGCCAAACGACCAATCGCTCCGCCCCGTATACCAATCGCCTTCGTCGTCCATGGTGTAGACTTTGCCACCAATGCTTACCTCTCCGGACGTCGCACCTAACACTTCTTTGTAGTTCTCGGAAATCTTCCTGTCCTGAGCAAAGTATAACCCCCAACCATGCACCTGGTCACCAACGCCGTCGCCGATTTTGCCAATATCAAACCTTTCAAAATCATAAGGCGTGCCATGATATGCTTTCTGGTCATACGTGTATTCATTGACATATTGCTCTGCATCTGCTAAACTTACCGTAGAAGCATTATCTTTGCCAGCGAACGAACCTCCTTCGATTCCGGCCTTTGTTTCGGTTGGAGTGAAAAAGGCGCCGCTGCCGGTAGCGGACGATGGGCGAACGCTCCCATCAAAAGATAATGCTTTTTCTTTTTCTGCCTTCACCTGTTTTTTGGATTGAGGCATTACACTTACGATGGTATAATAACCTTCGCCGTTTTCTTCCGTATAATCAAGTGCCAGAAGTACGCTTGTATGCGGAGTCAAATCTTTAATTAATGCTACCCTATCACGTCCGTCGCCAGTCGTTGATTTTACAATAAAATCTGCGTTGTCCAAAATATCATATACAGCTTCACTTATGCTTTTATATCCTTTATTTTTAAGAAAACCGTTATGTCTGTTCTTGATATGGATATAGCCTGCGCCAGCGTCACCTTCGCCAACCTGATAACCGATCTGCATCCTTACGGGTGCTTTTTTTATTGTCGTCCCGTCGTCAGCAGTAAGTTCGTTGATGCTGCCCCAATCAACATTACCATTTTCATTCAGCACATAGCGTTTGTTCTCCTGACGCATAGCAGCCTGGTTAAATCCTTCGCCAGCCTTTTCCCCAAACTCTACGCCCACACTCCGCGCAAAGTTCTTCGCCGTGTATTTCGTCTGCCCTGCTTTCTGGTGCCACTCGGCCATGCGGTCAGCCATACGCGCAAAAAGAATAGCGTTCATCTGTGCTTCCTGCCGTGCCTTTTCGCGTGCTTTCTTCTTGAGCTTTTCGCCGCCTGCGCCCTCGAAAAGCTTCTTGCGCATTTCTCTATAAACTTCAAATGCTTCTTCACTCAGGCCTTCGGTGATTGTCAGCTCGCCGGGGTCTATTTTTTCAAGCGCAGGGGTCAGTGCATCCAGACGTGCTATCGCCTGCTCCGTCGCTTCCATAGCCGCCTTGTTGTCTTCATACCACTGGTTTTCTTCCGCGCTCCTGTTTTCCCAGCCTTCCAAGCCATAAGGATTATGTCCTGTATAAATATCACGGGCAAGCTCACGATATTCTTTTTCGCTAGGCTTGTGCCCATACTCTTTGTACCATTTCTGATACCACGGCGCGTTATTGCTCACGCGAACGCCTTTTCCATGGTCGGAGTTCTCCCAGCTCGTCAGGTTGCCGTTTTCATCTACAGCGTGAATGCTTACGCCCTTGCCTGCGCCTTCCTTGAGCTGCTCAATGATTTCTTTGAGCGGCGTATCAATCTTATCCTGCAAAGACTGCCTGATTACCTTTACGCCCTCTTTCGGGTTATCAGGGAAACGGCGGATAACCGCCTCGGCAATTTCGCGCTGCTCTTGTTCAGGAAAGTTGTTGTCCAGATAAGTATTGAGCGCGTCTTCACGCTGGCGTTCTTCAAATGCAAGAATTTTATCCATCTCGCGGCGCATACGGCTTGCGTACTGTCGGTTACGTGCAAGGCTCTCGCCAATGTCGTCGAAGGTGATGTACTCTTCCAGTTTTGCGCCAAGATCATACTTGAGCACTTTTTCGGCGTAGTCTGCTACATCGATGTGCATATCTGCCTTCGTTTCGACAATGTTGTTAAACTGCTCTTCGCTCACTCCTGCCTTGTCCGCAACCTCTTTCAGCAGCTCATAGCCGCCTTCCTGATTGAGCACCATTTCCGTATCGATGTGAATAGTTTCTAAGTCCGTGCCTTTGAGCTGGCTCTTTAAAATGTCGCGGTATATCTCGGGCGACTTTTTAAAAAGCTCATTAGTTTTAAGGTCTTCGCTAAGATTACGGAGCAGGGAAAGGCCGTTTGCCGTACGCAAATTTGCCTTGTCTTCTTCGCTTTTGAGTTCCATCGCCGCTGCCATACGTCTTGCATAGCTCACATTGCTGGCCGCATGTGCACTTGCGCCAAAACCGAACGACGTAGGCAGTGCCTGCCAGCTTGCTTCCAGACCGCCCGCAATGATGTCTTTCGGCGAATAAGTCGGAATATCGCCGCCCGGATTGTTAGACGCGGCAATGTTAGTAATAACGCGGTTGCTCATCTCCTGTACGCCTTCTTCTGCGCTTTCGGATAAAGTAACCTCGCCGATATTCTTCATACCGTTGCGCACGTAGGCCGCAAGCAGGCTCTGCAGCTCCGTACTGTCCTTCGCGCTGGCGATAATGTTTTTCAGGCTCTGCGCTCCTGCGCCGCCTTTGACAATGCCAAGAATTTTATTTGCGTTTGTAAATTCAATGCCCGTTTCTACCGCCGCCGCTGCCGCCGCATACGCGCGTGCCTGATTATCCGTCAGAACCTGTTTGCCGTGTTTGTCTTTATAATTTTTGTAATCGAGATAATTGTTGCCTGCAATCTCGTCGTACATATCCTGCGCCATGCCGATTCTGCTGCCAATGCTCCAGCCAATCTTAGCGCCTGCCGCCATGCCCGGAGCCGCACTTGCACCCAGCGTAGCACCTCCGCCGATAAGGCCGCCTGCAATTGCGCCGAACCCTGCGCCATATACGCCCATCTTCTGGCCGTTTAACATATTGCGGAGCATCATCTTTCCGCTCTGCACCGTACCGCCGACAATGGCCCCTGCAGGGTCTTCAAAAAGAGTAGGTAATTCTTTGGCGTTTTCCTGCTGCTTTTTGATTTCTTCCAGACGTTTCAGGTCTGCTTCCGAAAGTTCCTTGCCGTTGAGCGCGGCGTAACCAATGCGGCCACGTTCGCTCGTCAGACTGTCAAGTTCCCAGCCCGTTTTGGCAG
>ERZ1034878.125-NODE-125-length-40485-cov-51.289636_pt1 | contig 40485 bp, 71 predicted proteins | sample MGYA00520593_ERZ1034878 | MGnify/ENA primary metagenome ERZ1034878 (study PRJEB33766, sample SAMN09781724) | gut metagenome | biome: gut microbiome | host: Homo sapiens | place: Madagascar | study: EMG produced TPA metagenomics assembly of the PRJNA485056 data...
TGGGCGGAGTTGCCCGAGCTGCCGATCTGGGCGGAGTTGCCCGAGCTGCCGATCTTGGCGAAGTTGCCCGAGCTGCCGATCTGGGCGCAGTTGCCCGAGTTGCCGATCTGGGCGTAGTCGCCGGTGGTAACATCACTCTTCGGCATATTGACGATTGTCTGCTCCTTCGTGTAGTCGATGCAGGCCTTGATAAACCCAGCAAAACTCAGCTTCGCGCCGATATGCAGCTTTTTCGTCGCAAATTTTCCATCAGAGCCGGATGCCGGCTGGTCAAGTGCCTTGACCTCTGCAAAATCCGAAAACTTCCCGCTCTCGTCAACAAGATCGTAAAAGTTCAGAACATCAAAAGGATTGACGCAGTAGTGCATCATGCCTTTCTCACAGATCTTTCCGCCCACTTCTTCGTAGTCGGTGTTCTCGGCGTACTGCTTATCCTTGCAGATCATACCGGGATTAAACGCCTTGTAGCCTTTCGCGTTATCCATCCTTATCCTCCTTGTTTTCGATCACGGCTCCCGTGGCCGTGTCTGTGATTAGTTCTCCCGGGATCTCCAGCGGGCAGTACATCCCGCGGAGCTGCCCGCTCATCAGATACTCCCCCGTCCGTCTGCACTGTCTGCGGCTGTACGTTTCCAGCAGCGGACATAAATTGCATTCGACATGCCCGGCCGGGAAGAAGACCGACACCCGGCATTCAAACGGGATATAAACTTCATCTTTCATGGCGTACCCTCTCAAACAGCAGCGCGTTCGCGATCTCGTCTACGCTGTAGGTATCGGAGACGTATTCCAGCATGCATTCCGCGTGTACAAGGACCGTATCGCAGACGAAAGCTTCCTCACCCTCGCGGACTTCCTCCTGGCAGTGCGCGCATGTTCCGATGACCGCCGGCTCCTTCTCCTGAATGCCGAGGTAGAGGTTATCAAGCGGTAATGCCATTGCATAATGCCTCCCTCCGGATCAGCTCCTCACAAAAGCTCTGAACAGTGGCGTAGCCGTTCTTTTTCAGCAGCCGGTCAAGGATCTTCGCCTGATCGTCCGTCAGCCGGAAATAATACCGGTTTGTCTTCTTTCGCCGGTCGGCGCGGTTCTTCGGCGCGTCCAGCGCCTTGATGGAGGCCGCAGCCTCCGGCACGAGCTGAACGCCGTACTTCTCCGGCGCTTCGCACTGCGAAAGCAGGCATTTGTTGAACTTCGGGTAGTCGGCCCGAACCGCCTCGACACAGGCCTTTGCGCCGTGCCGGACGCGGGAATCCGTTAAACTTGACATAGGTTCCTTTCTGGCTTATAATAAAAGCCGACATAATGTCCTTTCATTTCGGCCTCTGTCGCGTTGCAGCGCGGCAGGGGTCATTTCTTTTTGCCCGTGCGCTCCCGGATAAGCCTGCAGGTCGCGTCCCACTGTGAACAGACGATCTCGGCATAAGTGCTGCAGAGCCTATAGGAATTTTCTACGCATTTGCTGCGCTTGAATTCCAGCATCTCGCAGACCTCGCAAGGCGTCATCAGCAGCGCCTTTTCCTTGATGTCCATCACAGCAGCCCGAATAGCGTTGTCCCCAGCGCGATTGCGCCGGTCGCGATGGCCTCGTTGGTCATCTCCGCCCCGCAGGCCAGCACGGCCAGCGCAGCCGCCGCCCCGCCGATCCACAGGCACAGCCGCTTGACCATCCGGACCATTGCCCGCTGCTGCTCCAGCTCCTCATTGATGCGCTGTCTGCGTTCCTCGGTCGTCTCTACGACCGCAAGTGCGTTTCTCATACGGTTTTCTCCTAACTCAGGTTTTCTTCGATCCACGCTTCCAGCTTACGGGGGTAGATCCAGAAGACCGGATCCTCCATTTCTACAGCGTCGCCAAAAGGGAATACGCGCTGCAGGATACCTTCCCGAAGCGTCTTCGGGCCAATTTTCATCCCCGCCTCCCGAAGCCGGTCAACGGCTTCCTGCGGGGTGATCGTAGATGACTTACACATCCGTCATCCCTCCGTAACCGAGATCACGTTGTTGGTGTCCGCGATCTTGTCGATCAAGTCGTTATACGCGGCTCGTGCGGTGGCTTCGGTGGGGTAGTAAGCGATGACCACGTAGCTCTTGGAAAGCGCCCAGTGCGTTTCGTAGTTGTAGCAATGTCCCGTCTTGACGGTGTTGAAATCACAGACCTCACCGCTTACTGTGTCAACAAAGACTGGCTGTGGCTCGACGCAAATGATGTCGCTGCTGTCAAATGAACAACAGCGCATTGTCGCGTGATTGTTGATGTAGTTCATGCGTTCTCCTTTCTGCTCTCCTCGATCGCCTCGTCCAGCTCCTGCGGCGTGCAGCCGTAGAGACGGGCGAGCTTTTTCTTGTACTTCCTGGCGATTCCGTTTTTGCCGAGTTCCCAGTTCGAGACGGCAATGATCGAGACATCGACTTTCTTTGCGACATCTTCCTGCCGAAGCCCGGCGCGCGCCCGGAACTCCTTTAATGTCAAGTGTTCAACCCTCCTTATTTAAATTAAGAGCTTTAACTTGACAAAACCGTGTATAGCCGTTATTATGTAAGTGTCAGCCAACAAAATATTGTCCATACGCCCGCAAAACGAAGATCTGGATGAGGGCTTGGTTTTTTATTGCCTTGATTAAGCTCTGTAAGCATATTATAGCCACCATTATTGTGATTGTCAATATATCTTCCACTGTTTTTGTGGATTTTACATTTTTCACAAAACATCCTCTTTCGTCTTGGTCATTTTTTATATGAGGTTGATCTATGGGATTGTTTGATGGCTTTTTGCAAAAAGGAAAGCGCCCGCAGCAATCGACTTTTAGCGATCAGCGCCCGCAGGCCGAAAAGATTGCCGTACTTTTGACCGGAAGAATTGTCAAAGAGAATCTTGGCAAGCGCCAGCAAATTCAGATGGCAAAAATTGTTGCAGAAAAGATGCTGTATTATGCCGCGCTTCCGTACCAGATATGTGACTGCTTTTATATCGGAGAATCAAAAGCGTGGACAGGGTACAACTGGAACAACAAAGCGGTTCTGCGTACATCTATAGATGAAATCAACCATTTTTTCGCGACCGTAAAAGATCTTGAGGACGGTATGCTTAAACAAATAATACCGGTTGATTTCTTCATTGATTTCAATGCAATCTGTTTTGAATACCGCTCTGGCACATCGTCCTTATCGCTACCGCAGAGTTATATTTTATATACCCCAGAAACTAAGTCCGGGAAAAAAGCTCAATATCCACTTGTCGCTTATTTCAACACTATCGCGGATTCTCCCAAAGATCACGGCGGCGAAAATTATGCGGGCGAGCTCTATTATGCGATTACCGGAGAGGTTGCAAAAGCGACTATTCATTGTTGGAAGCACGGCAAGTTCTCTGAGTTTAATTTTGCAGTCGTTGGTCGGACTTTTATGATTTCAACAATTCGTATGATTAACCAGAACACGCATCGAATTGAGCCGATATACGATTGTACATGGCTGCTTACAGACTATATGGATTTTGCAGATTCTGAATAGATCAAGAGGATAAAAACCATGCCAAAAAAACCAAGCAATGTTTTTGTGAATGAGAATTGTGTGCGTTTAATTACTGAATACTGCGACAATGCAGACATTAGTAAGGCCGCTTTTTCCAGAAGGTTTGGCAAGCATGACCGTTGGGTAAGTGAGCTTGCGCGCGGGCGCAGTATGCCCTCCCCTGAGGAAGCTGCTCGGATATGCGTCATGCTTCAAGTTGCCCCAGAAGATATTCTTCAGCTTGAAAGTCCCACAGAAGAAGGCACAGAAAAACGAAGGGCCGACATCGAGCTTGTCCGCGACCTGTTCGAGCAGGAGCGGGAAAAGAGCGCAAAAAAAGAGCGCCCCGCCGATAGCGAAGCGCTTATAAGTGATCTGCCGGAGGATATCCAGCAAATCATTCGGATATGCAAGGATCATCCTGAATTAGCGTCTGCTCTATTAGCTGTTGCGAAGCAGATAGAAAAAGGCTGAGCTGTTCAGGCGTAAATCGTGCCAGAGTTTCAATCAGTTCTTTCAGTGTAGCGTTTTCCTTTTCATTCATCATAGGTTCCTGTCTCCAAAGTTCCAAATTCCGACGTCTATTTTTATGCAGTATTCACGTTGCAGCCGCTATGTTTTGATGATAATATCTAAGTATTACCAGATAAATGACGGAGAGCGATGTAATCATGCAGAAGCAAATATATAAAGTCGTCTGCCCCAGATGTGGGGAAGAATTTAACGAAAAATCGAAGAAATGCCCAAGCTGCGGAGCACCAAACAGGAAGGCTGTATGCCGCACCTGCGGCGCGCAGATCAGTGCGAAGGCCAAGAAGTGCCCAGCCTGCGGCGCGCGTCACAGGAAACGAATGAGCACTGCAGAGCAGGTGATTGTCATCCTCTGTATCGCGCTCTTCTTTATTCTCTGCGTTGCGCTGCTCTCTCAGGGTGGGTCTTCCGACTCCACCGTATCCGATGCCTCGAAGACGCCCGATGAACTTCGGGCCGAGTATATCGCAGAATGCGAGGATCTTTCCTATTCCGGGATCTCAAGAACACCGGACGAGTACAAAGGCCGGAAGACCGTGATCAGCGGGACCGTCATTCAGGTTCAAGAGGGGATTCTGGACTCCGCTGTTTACAGAGTCCAGACGGATTACGGGATCTGGTACGTCGCCTATACAAGAGGCGAAGGTGAAAGCAGGATCCTAGAAAACGACTGGATCACATGCTACGGCGAATGCAACGGTGTTGCGACCTACATTGCTATCCTCGGAAACTCAGTTACGGTCCCCAGCATGACCATGAAATATTACGACCGCGGCTGATTTTCTCGCTTCTTCTTGTATTCCCGCTCGATCTCCTCGAGACATTGGCGATATCTTTCTTCTGATTCCCTCATTGCTTTTGTCATCTTGACTTCCATGATGACGAACGTGACAAGAAATCCGATCAGTGCCACGAGCGCGACGGCCAGCAAATACGTCATGACTTTCTGCAGCATTGTAATACCCATCCTTTCTATCAGTTCAATATCCGCGGTTCCCTGCGGTCGTTCTGCTCCTGGCTTACATCGGCGACGCAGGCGAAAAGGAGCGGGACGCCCTTGATGTAGTCCAGGCTCAGGCTATGCACATCCTTAAACAGCGCTCCATCGACAATTACGTTGACCTTCCCGTGGTCGAACCGGATGTTGATGCTCTCCATGTTTTTCCTCCCGTATATCATATTATAGAACGTTTGTTCTAAAAATCAACTTGGCATTCCGCACAAACTATTCATCGATTTTTCGGCAAAGCCGGAGAATGAATATCCACGTTTTGGGACTGACCTCTTGATTCCATACTGTCGTCTGATCGGCCCCATCGTATCTGGAACATACGATGGGGCCTTGCAGCAGATATCCATTGAAGCAGCTATCTGCTACGTCTATATCGTAGCAGAGTTTATCCGGGAAAGTCCATACTCCGGATTGCGTATCGCTACCCTGTTTTGCAAAACCCGTAGTCTGAAGTGCAAATTTCTTATCCTGTTTTTAAAATTCTGCAAATCTGCTACTGGAGGCGTTTATTTTGACATCAATGGAAAAATTGCAGCCGTTTTTTGATGCGTATTCGCAGAAGATCCGGCAGCGAAGAAATGATCTCGGCATGACCGCAAAGACATTATCCGAAAAGTCCGGCGTCCCGTACTCCAACATCTGCAGAGTCGATTCCGGCACGCAGGCGAACCCTCTGCTTTATAACGCTGCTGCAACTGCCGACACGCTTGGCCTCTCGCTGGACGAGCTGTGCGGCCTGCCGAGGCCCGTAGCTGATTCTGGCAAACTGAAGGAGCGAAACAATGAGCTGGAAATCGAGAACGCCAGATTGCTTGCAACGAATGGCGCCCAGCGGGCGCAGATCAAGTCTACGCACACGATATGCTACGTGCTGCTGTTCATCTCGGCCATGCTGGCGGTCTCTCTGGTGGCTTACCTTGTCATTGACGCCCAGATAAAAAAGGCCGGTCTCATCCAGGGCGGAACGCTCTCCGCGCTCGCCTGGGCATTTATCGCTCTGATCGCTGCCTCCGTCATCTTCGGCGGCATCGTGATCCTACGCATCATCCGGCGTGAAAACAGGGAGGACTCTACATGACGCAATGCGTAAAATGTAAAAAGGAAATCCCGGATGGGTCTCTTTTTTGCTGTTGGTGCGGCCGGAGGCAGCAAGACACACAGAAGAAATCACTAAAGCGCGCGAACGGGACAGGAACCGTATATAAGCTGCAGGGCCGTCGGAAGCGGCCGTGGGTCGCTGCCAAGTCCGGCGTTATCGTCGGATACTACGATAAAAAGACTTCCGCCCTGGAGGCGCTGGCGCGCCTGCAGGGCAGAAGTCTTGATGAAATATATAACTGGACATTTAAAGAAGTCTATGAAGCTTGGAAGGATGAACACTTTCGCGATATTGGAGCAAAAGGAACCGAATCCTACGAAAGGGCCTATGATATTTTTGAGCCGCTGCATGAAAGGAAGTTCCGGGAGCTTCGAACCGCCGACTATCAGGCGGTAATCGATCAATACAGTGCGAAATCTTACTCGACCCTTTCAAAATTCAAACAGCTCGTAACACAAATGTCTCAATGGGGGATTCGGCAGGAGCTCATAACTACCAATTTTGCGTCGTTCGTCAAGCTTCCGGAGAACGTCAAGAAAGAGAAAGAGATCTTTTCCGCCGATGAAATAAAGAAGATCGAGAAAGACGGCTCGCAGGAGGCCAGGCTCGTTCTCATGATGATTTATACCGGCATGCGAATCGGCGAACTGTTTGGGCTTCGCACAGAGAACGTGCACGAAACCTATGTAATCGGCGGAGAAAAAACCAAAGCGGGGCGGAACCGGATAATCCCTATCCGCTCAGAAGGGCGGAAATACTTTGCCGAATTCAAAGAACGCGCGAAGGGGGAGCTTTTAATTTCCGGCTATGAAGGTCAAAAGGTAGCCGCGAATTTCCGGAACCGTGACTACTACCCGCTTTTAGAGCGGCTCGGGATCCCAAAGAAAACACCACACGCTACACGGCATACGTTCGCAAGCTGGGCAGTTGCAAACAATATCAAACCAGAATTGCTGCAGAAGATGCTTGGACACGCCGACTATTCTACGACTGCAAACATTTATGAGCACTTTGATATCGACCAGCTCGTAGAAGCAATTGACGCGCCGGTTGCTAACACGTTGCTAACAAATCAAAAAGCAGTCAAAAACAAAAATCCTTGAAACCATTGAGATTTCAAGGATTTCTTGGTGACCCGCCGGAGATTCGAACTCCGGACACCCTGCTTAAAAGGCATGCCGTCTTAATTTTCCGGACTATTTTCAGACATTTTCGGGCATCTTTAAGTCTTTATCGGCAAATCCAAAAGCAAAAAACATTTTCAGGCACTTATAGTTTTTTTCGGTTGCTAACAAATAACTAACATATCACATGCGTTGTATTTTCTGCATAACAGAATTATATACTTTCGCGTTGACAATTGCAAGTGTATCCATTAGTTCGTCAATGATTGGCCATACTCTGGACGGATATTTCCCTGCGACCGCACGCAGGAAGTCGCTGTCGCCGTAGCTGCCTACTGTCTGCGGGGCTTCCGTCTGAATCGCTGGCGCTGGGTCCCCGGAGTAAGTTGATACGCGCATACTCCGACCTCCACGCTCATCCTCTTGCATTTTATTGCGTATCACATAAAGGTCTGCCAGCTTGGCATAGTTGGGATAGCTGGATTCTTCATATTCCAGCCGTGCAATCTCCTTTCGGATCTCGGCTTCATCCAGCATGCGCGTCCCTCCCTATGCCCGCTCGATCTGCTCCATGCAGCGGCGGATCGCTTCACGGGTCGTATCGTCGTCCGCGTCGCGCATCATATCCTCTAGTTTCGTACGCATATGCTCGCGGGCGTCAGCACGGCTGTAGCGGCCCATCGCATCACGTCGGCGACCGCGATATGAGCTGCCGCGGCCGTACGTGCCACGCATGTCCGCTTCCCACTCTCCATCACGAGAATAGCCGCCATCCTCGAGCATTTCAATTTTATAGGTGTTCTTGATGGAGCTGGTAAGCTTCTGGATCGCGTCGAGGTCTCCAGCAGACATTTCACGCTTATCCGCGATATCGTCAAGCTCCTTGCAGAGCATTTCACGGAGATTTCTCAGATCATACATATTGCGTCCTCCTTTCAAGCCACACGCTCGACGGTCAGGTTGCTGTTCGCAAAATTGACCGCCTGCGTGCTGGTGTTGCGCATGCCTACCGTCACGCAGCAGCCCTTCGGCACGCTTACCTGCGCGGAGACATAAACATTAAAGTAGTTTTCGACAGCAGCCGGAGTAACGGTTGCAGTCGCGCTGGTCAAAGCTTCGCCGTTGATCGCAAGCGCGGCGGTGATCGCCTCGACTGTGCCGCCGGTCGGGATAGCGATATTGCCGCCATAAGAGACCTTGAAAATCGCCCTGCACTGATTGGTCAGTCCGCGGAGCGTTACCTGCCCGCTGCCCCTGCGGTGCACGATACACGGTTTGCTGCTGACTGCGGTTTCCGTCAGCGGGACATTCTGCCCAGCGGCGACGTTGACGATATTGGAGTTGGTGAATTCGGCCATAAAATCAGTCCTTTCGTAAAAATATAGCGGCGGGGTAGTCGCCCCGCCGCATTGCTATCGAGTATCGGCAATGGGGCCGATCATTTTCGTGAGGCCACGAAAAAGCTCTACGGTATGGAGTTGTTACGCAGCGCAGCCGCCGCAGCCATAGTTGTAGCCGCTGTTGCAACCTGCGTACTGGTACGGAGCCGGGACCGCAAACGAGGGGACCGGGCGCGGGTTGTAATACGCCAGCTGCCCGCTCACGTAGGATTTCAACGTATCGTTCTGCGCGGCCTGAGACGCTGCCAGCTGTGCAGCGAAGAGCTGCTGACTCTGTTCAGCGATTTTCGCATCCTTCGCAGCAAGCTCCTGCGCGGTCAGACGCTGGTCGATGCTGCGGAAGCCGCAGTTCATAGCGTCGATGATATCGCGGGTGGTGTTCTGCACAAGGTTCCGCGTATCGCAAGCCTGCGTGGCGAGGTTGTAGTTCACGCCCTGAATCGCCTCTCTGGTTTCGCAGCAGCAGCTTGCGATCTGCGCCTGCAGTGCATTGAGCTGCTGCATGAACGCCATCTGCGCGTTGCAGCGTGCGACCTCGGCCTGCGAGAAGCCGTTTGTCACAGCCTGCGTTACGCCAGCAAAGCCATTGAGCATGCCGGTGTTCATGGCGTAGAAGCCGTCGCACAGCCCGGAGTTCACGCTGTCCAGCTTGCGTTCGAGGTTCGCGAAATCGGACGTAAGCACATAGCCATCCATCACGCCGCCGTTACCGTTACCATTGCCACCCCAACCGTTTCGGCCCCAGCCGAAGAGGAAGAGCACAATGATCCAGATCCAGTTGTCGCCCCACATTCCCATGCCGCCGCCGTAGTTGTTCGCGGGCTGAACAGGCATAGTCGTCTGGATGCCTCCATCAGTAAGACTCATACAAATTCTCCTTTCGTAGATTTTTGATTTATCTCAATCGTGGCCACGAATTGAAATTAAGTTATCCGAGCAGTTGCCGGAACTGCACAGCCATATGCTGCATTTGATTCAGCTGCTGCTGCGAGATCTTCCCGGACTGCACCAGTTTTTCAACCTCGGCTTTCGGGTCGCCCTGAAATGTCTGCTGAAACTGTCGGAACTGCTGCACCATGTTTTGGAACTGCCCGACCGTACCGGGCATTTGCGCGCCGCCGAGGGCATTAAACAGCGGATTCGCCATTGGGTTCTGCCTCCTTTACCTTTCTTGTCGGCCTGACGCTGGGAGCCGTCAGCTTGGCCACCAGCTCGTCAAACTCTCTGCGGGTCACGTATTCCTCGCTCTGGTCTTTTCGCGGCGCCGTGGGCGTTATAACAGCCTGTGTGCGCTCTACAAGATCGTACGTTGTCATAGTAGGTTTGCCGCTTGCATCGGCCTTTTTGACGTACACAACCGGCGCGTTCATATCCCAGAGGGTAACCGCATTGTTGGGTGCGACAATAAAATCATTCGCCGACTTCTCGTTCGGGACCCAGATGATCGCTTGGTTCTGCTGCGGCTGCTGCGGATACTGCATCTGCGGTGCGGGCTGATATTGTGGGCGCATTTGCATCTGCGGTTCCTGCATCGGCGGCATGGGCGGCTGATTGTAGATCGGCTGCTGATATACGTTGTACGGCTGTTGTCCAAACATCAGGTTTCCTCCTTTGCCCAATAGAACAGCGGGATCTCACTGCCGCTGTCCCACGTGTCAAAATAGCTTCCGTCCTCCACGCACACGACGTGGCTGGATAAGGCCAGCACATACACGCCGCGCGGATGGTCTGCCGCGAACTCCGCGACCGTATAGCAGTCCGGGCATGTGTTCGGGATCACGTTCCGGGCAAAGCCATGCTGCCGGAGGTATGCGCCCCATACGCTGTTTGCGGACGGCATATCGCCCATGATAAGCCCCTGCAGGCACAGGCCCATGTACGTCTCATCCCAGCTCTGCCCTGTCGCTTTGGAGATCGCCCGGACCGTGCAGTCTCCGACCTGACGCCCGGCCGGGTTCGGATTAAAATAAGAAAAGCCCATACCGAACACTCCTTTGATGTGTTCAGTATGGGCTTTTTTTCGGTTCCTTGTGCCTCAGTTGTGCATCAGACCGGCATCACTTTTGTTCAGCTCGGGAGATTGCCGGACGCGGCTTTCATCCTCTCCATGATCTCCGGCAATCGCCGCTGCACGGTGGCCCTGCCGAGATACAGTTCTGTCGCAACATCGACCTGCGGAAGCTTGTCCACGAAATAGAGCTGCGCGATCTGCGCGTTCTCGCGGCCGAGATTGGCCTGATAGATCACGGCTTCCATGTCCTTCCGCGTCAGGCCGCCCAGCTCCGGCGGCAGCTTGGCGCGCGCCTGCGGTGACATAGACCCGCCCCCCTTACTTCATGGCTGCAGCCAGTTTTTTCAGCAGATCGTCGCCGTACTTATAATCGGCGAGATACTTGATGGTGTTGTCCGCGAGACCGGCCTTTGCCTTGATGGTCTTCTTGGCATCCTCGACGGTCTTGTCGACCGTCTCGGTGTCGTAGTCGACCCACGGGAGTTTCCCGTGTTTCTGCCACTTGCGGCTGTTGTAGCCGCCCTTTAGGCCGATGTTGCCAACACACGTGATCTGCACGCCGTCCTCCCAGATGGGCGTACACTCGACGGCTAGACCGTCGCCGATGTACAGGCCCCAGTGCCCAGGCATCCAGAGTCCTTCGCCGGGAACGAGCTTGTCCCAGCCGGTCGACGATACGTCCTTGCACTTGGCGATCATGCCGTCGGCGGAGACGTCCGGGACGGCGTTGCCAGCATAGCGCGCGCCGCCGTGGTAGGCGTTCTTATTGCCGTTCCAGCCCCAGAGAATGCCCTTCGTCAGGTTCACGCAGTCGAAACCGAAGTAGCCTTTGCCGATGAGGCCGCGATATCTGGCCTGCTTCGCCGCAGTGTACCAGTCCGGATACCGCTTCGCCTTCTCGGAAATGATCCCCTCAGACACCGGCGAGCCGAAGCAGCCCCACATGTAAACGGTCTTGTAGTTTTTCGCGACGTCGATATGCTTTTTGACGAGTTCAGACGCTTTCATGACACTCATTTCTGCGTATCCTCCTTCGTGCTGCCGCCCTCGATGGCGTCCTGCACCTTCTGGCTCTGGGTGCCGAAGTAGAAGGTGATGACCGTCAGGAAGATCGTCAGGAAGTCCTTGCCGGAGATATCGCCCCGCAGGGAGAGAACGGCGAAGATGATGGTCAGGCCAAGTGTAACGATGGATTTGACGCTCAGGAGATTCCCGAGCCGCTTGATGATGTTTTCCATATGTACCCCTTTCGTGGTTCTGGTTATTCGTCTTCGCTTTTTTTCGCGAAGACCCGCTTGAATGCGAGCAGAAGCAGCTCCCCGCCGAACGCCGCGGCGGTGAACGTCAGCACGGCGGAAAGATCGATGTCCAGCTGGAACAGGACGGCGATCGTCTCCAGCAGCACTGCCCACACAAGCGTGAGGGTCAACACGCGGATGCAGTAAAACACAATGGTCTTGGACATTTCACCCTTTGTCCAGCGGAGTTTGAATCTCACATCGTCACTTCCTTTCACACTGCGCTTCCAGCTGATGCAGGAATTGCTTGACGTCCCCGTTTCCTCCCAGATCTACGTATTTTTTGCCCGCGATCAATCGCTCCGACATCGGCATCTCCTCTGACATGATCGTCAGGCGCAGGATAGACAGGTATTGCTCATCCTGGTGCTTCTGCATCTTATCGAGCTTTTTGTCGATCTCGGCCAGATGGTCGCCCTGGGAGTCTGCCTGTGTTTTCTTCTTCTGCGCTGCGCCGACGATGGCCTGAATGACCGTCGTCAGCGCGGACGAGCCGAGGACGGCGCAGATGATCGTGATGGTTCCAGCATCCATGTTTTTACCTCTTTTATGTATTTCCCGGCGGTCAGTCGTTGGCCATTTTGATGTAGGTAACTGTGTCGTCGGAATAGCTGACGTTCGGCAGCGTATCGCCGCCGAGCTGGTTATAAAGCTCTGGGTATTCCGTCTGCGAGAAGGCCGAGCCGTCGCAGGCGTGCCACGGGGCGGCCAGCTCCCGCACGGTGACGAGTAAATCGCCAATCTTGTATTGCGGCGTGGAGAGCTTGTCCAGCGCGTCGTTGATGGTCGGGTCGGCCGGAGCGTCGCCCACCGTCCAGAGGAGGGCGGCAGTTTCGTCGGTCAGCAGATTCGCCTTGACGAGCGGCGTTTCCTCGGCCAGCGGTTCGTCTTCCAGCCGGAGCCAGACCTGACGCAGCGGATTCCCCGCCGCGTCATAGGCCCCGTAGCAGACCGCGCCGTTCGCCAGATCGTTCGTCCCTTTTCTGTCCCGCATGGCTCATTCCTCCACGGCCTTGATGTAGGCATGACTGCGGCTATCCGGGGTGATCGTTGGGATTTTCTTAGCATCATAAGTAAAATCTCTATAGATGTTGACGCTAGAGGCTCCTTGCGATTTTAATGCACCAACGATTAAGCCAGAACCGTTACCTGCAAAAGTATTGACAGTTGCTGGTACATCACTGGTCAGGAAGCCCTGAGCTACGTCATCGGTGTACAGTAATTTAGGAGTACCACTGCTAGCTTCGGTCGCAGCAGTGCGTGCAGCTACTACAATAATTCCACCAATCAGTTTTACCCAGTCGCGCTGCGAGCCTATTACAGGATAGGTCGGAAGAGTTGCAGCAACGAAGGTTTGACCTCCATCGATTGAGTATGCGTAGTTTCGTGAGTCTGTACCTCTGCCGAGAGCTACGATTAGGTCACCTTCGACTACAATACCGCTATAGTCTCCTTGATTTGAATATATCACCTGCCAGGAGTCATAGTCGTCTGGAGTACGTGTTCGAGCTAACTGATTGGCACTCGAATATTTGTGTGTTCCCTTTGCGCCGTAGAAGTAACCGTCGGCCTCGTTATATGCAATATTTTCTACAGTGTTTGAATCAGAGCCCGAAGATGTTCCACCTCCGAAATCGCTTGTCTGCCATGCTGGAGGAAATAAGCTTAAAGACGAGGTCATACCATACTGCTCTTTCTCTACCAGATAGTATCTCGTGCCATCTGTAATAATATCCTCAGCACTATCACCAGGTACAAAGGAGTCTATCTCCTGCTGTACCTCACCTCCGATAGTCCATGGTCCAGCAGGCTGGCTTGCATAATAGATATAGCCTGTGTAGTGTGCCCTAATACCACCACTGTATGGAATATACTTAATAGCGATGCATACATATTTATTCTCGTAGTAGTGTACAGGCGTAAGTTGATGTACATTATTCGCAACAGATATCGCATGCCACGAATTCATGCCATCACTTGAGTACCACATTTTAGCAGTATAGAACTCCTTCTGACTTACGTACTGCACTCTTGTTCGAAACCAAGTACTATTTGCGTACGAAATAATATCTCCCGCAGCGTCAGGCTTGCTATTAGTGTCCATAACCTGTGTGTCCCAGTTGCCTTGACTTGCAGTCACACGCAAAATGCTGAACAGCTCAGGGTAATCAGCTTGCGAAATGTAGCGTCCATCACAGGGCAACCACGCGGAAGACGGTGCTTCACGGGACGTCAGCTCGATATCGCCGATGAGGTGCATACCCTTCGATAGCTTTTCAAATGCCTGGTTGACAGTTGGGTCCTCCGGTTTGTTGCTGCCGGGCCAGAGCTTCGAAGCTGTGGCGTCCGAGAGAAGATTTGCCTTGCTGAGAGGCGTTCCCTCGACGGTCGGCGCGTCCTCGCGCCGGAGATATTCATAGTGGTCGAGCGTGCCATCCGCGCGGTAGATGCCATAGCGGATGGCCCCGTTCGCCAGTACCTGTGTCGGTTGTCTGTCTGTCATAGTAATCCTCCCGCGGCGCACTCCGCCGCGCCGGTGTAGCGAAACGCATTTATCACATTGTCGACCAGCGTCTCGCAGATGGTCAGGATGCGTTCGATATCGTTTGCGCCCGCATACGTCAGCAACGCGATCTCCGGCACATCCGGGGCATTTGCGGGGTAGGTGAGCGCGGCGCGGACGTCGCCGATCTGGTCGTGGTATGCGCTGCCCTGTGCGGCTGTTATAACGTCCGTCATAGCCCAATCTGTCTTCGCCTGCCACGTGATATCCCTGCCGCAGACGCCGGTCAGGCGGTCGCGGAGGTAGTTCAGCGCAGTCCCGACGCGGTTGAGGTCAACGGCGTTGTATGCGCCCTTCATCCCCGCCAGCCACTCCGCCAGCTCCGCCGCCGTCATGCCCGCGTAGCCCTTCACAGCCAACTCGTGCACGCTTGCGACGTCCGCTGCCGTTCGGTCGGTGATTAGGGTGTCAATAATCGTACTCATAGAAGCTCCTTAACGCCCGTCGGCTTTATCTATGGCAAGCACTTAGTGCTAGCATACAACAACTGCAAACTTCTCAGCATAGATTTGCTCAAGTCTCTCAGTACTTGCTGTTCTCAAGCGATTCTTCCAGTAGCCATTCTCCTGATTTGGCCACCTCTCATCTGCAAAATCGTCTGCGCAGCCGTTTTTCTCATACCATTTGTATAGCTTCTCGAGCAGCTCCCATCGATGCATACCCTCAAGCGTGTTTGGCCTAAAATAATTCCAGCCATTCTCGCTCGTAGCGCTGCATACTGGATTTCCATTCCAGTAGAGCATACCGTCTTGCTCGTGCAGGATCGTGCCGAATGGTATATTAACATCTCCGCAGATCGCTCTAGTCTTGAACCGCTTATAAGTGATATACTCCATTTCTTCTCCTCGCCGACTACGCGCCCATTGAGGGTGCAAGTCTCGATTTCTGAATTATACGCAAAAGCCGGGCGCGAAGCCGAGGGAAAAGTACGCGTAGCTGTCGTAGACTGTGCCGCCGTCGTCTACAAACACGAAGCTGGTGGAGTAGCCCGCAAGCGGGGAACGGAGCCACCAATAAGCGGCGGTACTCGTGCCGTCGTGCTTGTACTTTTTTTTGCTATTCCCTGCGGAATAATAGGCGTACTGTGCTTGCTTGCTCTTCTCGTTGCTATTTGCGTCGGAAATGCTTCTGAAAACCTCGTACTCCGAGAGGAGGAAAAAGTAATCCGTTGTCGCCGTGACTGCGCTCGCCGCCGTACTTCCGCCGCCGGTGTTGTCCGTGTACTTGGTAACGGACTTGAGGACGGAACGGAGTGCTGCCGGGATGGCCGCAATAATCGTCCCGGAATAGCTCGAGAGGCTCGTCCCGCAAATTTTTGTACGCATTTGCGAGCTTTTCCACCCGCCGGAGTTCGTTTTACTGCTGTTCATGGAGAAATAGCCGGTTGCCGAAACGTTCGCGTTATATTTGCTGTCGCAGAAAGACACGTCCTTACCGCCGGAGAGCGCGGTCTTTGCAAGCTGGAAATGGATACGGTTAGATCCCTCGACACTTGCGTTATGGTTAAAGCCGATAATGAAAGCGTAGGTTGTGTAATTCGATAATGAGAGATGGCCCACTGTTCCGTTCAGCGTGACCGCCTTTCTGTCACCGATGCTCCAATAGTTCGCACCTTCGCCTCGGTCGGACACCGATCTGATAGTCTCCCAGGCATTGTCGTTAAGCACAGCCGATACAAATTCAATCACCACGGACGAAGTTCCAACTACTACATCTTGCTGCTTTGTCGTTGCACCCAAAGTAGCTACGACCGACCACGTACCAGCTTCGTCGACCGTCAGTGTGCAATTCCCGCTCGCATCTGCCGTCCCGGAAACCTTTTTGCTTCCCTTTGTAGCTGTAACTGTTGCACCCGCGCTAGTCGTAACGACAATATGCAGCTGCGGGGCGGTCATGGTACCGATGATAAGCTCACCACTCGCGTCGTGCGCAGTCTCGCCTTGTGCAAGCTTCGCTGCCGTAACGGTATCCGCTGTCAGATCGAGCTTGACCACACCGTTGATCTCAACCTTGTTGACTGCCACAATTAAGCACCTACTTTCAGTGTCTGGCCTCCCTGAGCGTTATCCGTATAGGTGACAGGAATTGCAGCAACAGTAACCGAAGACAGATAATTGTAATCAGGACTGTCAGGTGTAACTTCCTGCTGTACAAATGTCGGAGTAACTGTCTTCGCCTGAGGCTTTACACCTTCAGAACCAGACATAGTACCTTCAACACCAAGCACCGTGATACCCTCACGAATGTTGGCCGGAATCAGCTTTGCAGCCTCATCAGCGTCGATAGCAGCATCACCAGAACCGTCATGGAAGCCCATCGGAATAGGCACAGGAGTGTCTTTATTGGTAATTTTCAAGTGCTTTGCACCATTGTTGGGCATTGTACCAGTCAGCTTGGAGCCTGCCACATATGCTGTCTTATCCTTCAGAATTTCTGCAGCAACGGCAGTTGCATCGCTGGTGTCAGCATCCTTTGTACTGGTACCAACGATAGGTGCGCCAGATTTGTCATGGGCTTTAATGCCCTCAGCCAGCTTATCAGGAGTGATATCGTCCTGAGTAAGATCAAGCTTAACTTCAGTACCAACGATAACCTTGTTTACATATTGATTAGCCATAATATTCATCTCCCATAATGAGTGTTGCACCCCCCGCATCGTTCGAGACGATATACTGGGGGATCTTCTTGACGGTTACATTGTCTTTCAGGAAGCGGTCCTTCGTTTCCAGCGAGACCGCCTCATAGATCTTGGGCGTGACCTCGTATGCCCCGGTGTAAGGTTTGGCACCCCCGGCGGATATGGAGGCCGAGAAGCCGAAGGAGACGTCGCTGCCTCCGCCGGTGTCAAAGCGCAGCGCGCGATTTCCGGCCAGCTCAAACGTGACCGGCGTCACTGGAACCATTACAGCACCACCTTTGACAGCGCGTGCAGAACGTCGATCTGCTGGATCGGGGAGCCGATGACGTCCCCCGAGGTAAATTTCACACGCACCTGCATCTGGCAGGTCTTCGGGAGCTTGAATGTCTCCTGCTGCGTCAGCGGGAAGCGGAACTTCCCGTCCTTGTATTCGACTTCGCCTGGGTATTTCTTCTGCAGGTACAGAAGCGAGACCTCGACGGTCTCGATATCGTTGATCTCGAGCGCTTCGCCGTTGTTCGTGATGGAAATATCGATGTTATAGGCATCACCCTGAACCATAGGATGCACCTCCGTTTCTCAGGATCCTACAATTTCACACTCCGCCGCCGCGATCCCGCTGAGCAAGATACCCATGCTGGTAATCGTGCCGGTGATCGTGCTGCCCCACGGCGTCGTCGTTTTGACGTAATCGCCGGGGGTCTCGCCGTCCATGACGATCCGCACGCTGTGGGTCTGACGGCGCATGTAATAGTCGTAGACGTGCTGGGTAACCGCGGCGACGTTGCTGCTGTTGACCAGCGTGGCGTCCCTGACCTCAACGACGTTTGGCTTCGTCGTGGCCGTGACCTTCGGATTAGTCTTCGTCGTGACAGTGGTCGTGTGGTAATACGTCGTGCCGTCGACCTCCACGCTGTCGCCGCTGCCGGTCGTTTTGTACGCATGCGCCGTCACGCGCACCTCCGTCACCGGGGAAGATGTTTCCACGCTGCCGCCGGTATAGAGCCGGTCAAGCGGGATCTCCGCCGCCTCGTCCGCCGCGAGCTTGCGCACCTTGATCCCGCGCGTGCCGCTGGTGTCGATGGTGGCGCAGATGGCAAATGCGATCTGCTGCAGCGCCTCGCGCTTCGTGCAGTCCGGGATGTAGCCCGTGACCTTTGCGTCGTCCAGCGAAGAGTCGTATTCCAGCGTAAAGTGCCCGGCGAGGATCGTCTGGATCAGCGTCTTCGCAGACGCGCCGGAATAGATCGCAGCCGCGAACGGCTCGCTGTCCATGACGCCGAGGGCGTCGATGCAGGAAATATCATAGACGCTCACGCTTTTCCGGGAGGACGATTCGATATAAAACACGCCGATCAGGTGGTCTGAGTCATACGCGCTGACGGGCTGCTTCTGCTGGAAGACGTAATCAATATCATCGGCACTGTCCAGCGAGAAGTCGAGCGTGTTGATCTCCAGATCTTCTGAAATAATGTTCAGGCCCTCCGTGACTCGGACGGAGCGCAGCTCTTCCCGCTCGAACTCCCGGACGATGCCGAAGAAGATCTGCGAGATCTTCGCGTAGTGGTTCGGCAGGTGGGTCTTATTGATCTGCACGACGAGCTTGTTGTATAAGTCGACCTGCTGCTCGCAGAAATACTTGTACGAGTTCGGCGTGAAGGTCTTGCTCGCAAGCTGTTCTTCGCCGTTGTACCACATCAGGACAATCTCGCTGCAGTAGTCACCCTCCGAGCCGTCGAAGTAGAAGAAAATGCCCGGGGACGAGAACTGACCATTCAGGGAGATCGTGATCGTCGGCGCTGCGTCAAACGTGCAGTCGTCGTTGCTTTGCACCGCGGACCAGAATGCGGCCCGCTGGTTCCCGAGCAAGACGCGCGTCCCGTCTAGGACCCACTGGTTCTGCTCGCAGGACGCCAGCAGCCCGGCGTCCGTGCCGTAGGGGAGCAGGGCAGGGTTCGCAAAGTCTTTCTTCGCCGTCGTCGTTACCGTCGACGCATCTGCTGCGCCGACCGCGACGTCTTCATATACCACTCTTACGCTCATGCCGGGGTCCTCTTCGGTTTCATGGCAACGAAATTGACGGTCAGGTTCTGCCAGCTGTTTTTCCCGGCATAGCTGGACGCCAGCTCGTCGTCGCCATTTGCAACATACGCGTCGAACGTCATGGTCGTCTGCGCATAGGGGACTGTCAGTACGTGGCTGTCTGCCGGTGCGGAGATCGTTTCATAAAACTCGTCGTATTCCTCGGGGTTCGATGTCACTGAATCAATTTCCAGGCTGTAATTGTAATAGGTGCCGATGATGTCGCGCGTCATTGCGCCAGTCATCACGCGCCCGGCATTGTCGCCGTCGAGCACGGAAAACGAACGTTTCAGACTCACGACGTGCAGATTTGGATACGCTTTCCCATCAAGGCTCAATACGCTTGTCATGTTCTCACCCCCGCCAGACGAACGCCAACGCGCTGCGTCTCGTCGTTGTTCGCCTGATATACCGCGCGGGCAAACTCGCGCTTATCGACCTGCATCACGACTGTAATGCTCCGGCCTCCCATGCCGTTCGTCTCGTTCATGGCCTGCTTGAAAGCCTGCACCATTGTGGCAAGCGGCGTTTCGATATTCGTTCCGCTTTTCTGGTCTCCCAGCACAGCCATAAACTCCCGGTTCGGCGGGATGACCGCGCCAGAGGCTAGGCGGGGCAGCGATACACGGGAAACAGGCGTGATATTGATGCCAAATGATTTTCCGCCAACAAGCGGAACCCAATCTGGAACTTCAAAGTGGATTTTGTTCAAAGCGGAAATCAAAAGGTTAATTCCGTCAATGATGAAGTTAATCGCGCCTTCGACCGTACCGACAATGAGATTCCAAACGCCTTTCAGAATATCTAGGACGCCGTTCCATGCTTTCTTCCAGTCTCCGGTGAATACGCCGGTCAGGAAAGTAATAAGGCCACTGAGGATCTTTTTCCATGCGTTGTACTGGTCGGAGAACAGCTTTCCGATTGTTTCAAAAATCGCAGCAAGTGCCGGGTTCTTGCCCTGCAGCCATGTAATAAATGCGCTCCAAGCGTCTTTGATGGAGTTTACAATCGCGTTCCACGTCTGCTTGAGCCCTTCCCAAATTTGTTTCGCGCCTTCTGCGGCAAGCTTTAAGTCTCCCGTAAACACGCCCTTGAAGAACTTCCCGAATCCGTCTATGATATTTTTCAGGCCTTCGATTAGTTCTTCGCCATGTCCGGTAAAGGAAACAAGTGCAACCAGAGCGGCAGCAAATCCCGCAATCAGGAGTGGAATCCAGCTACCCGTCAGAAGCGAAATGCCGATACCGGCGGCAAGTAGCCCCGCGATGATCGTAAGCGTATTTACTAAATTGAAGCCATTTTCAATGACATCCTTGATTCCGACAACCAGCATAGCAAGACCGCCCACAACAAGCGCAATTCCTGCTGCTATCGGGCCAAATGCGATTGCAAGTCCGGCGGCCAGCGCGGCAAGCCCCGCAAGCATTCCGAGGAAATTTTGCAAATCAATTCCGTTATTCCAAGCATCCAGCCAGAAGTACACAAGCGCAAACGCACCGGCAACAGCAAGGGCGATACCCCAAATCTTGCTCAGGTCGTTCGTGAACAAGCTCGCGATTTTCCACGCAAGAAGCCCTGCTGCAATAGCGCCTACCAAACCGAGAATGTCGTGGAGCTTGTCCTCTGCCATGTCGAGATTCGAAAAGTCCGGCGCGATCTCCGTTGATGCCGCGCCTCCAGCACCACCACCTGCCGCAGAAGCGGAATTATCGGTTAGCTGGTTGATCTCGTCAAAGCTTGCCATGCTCTTGCTTGCGTCCTCCGCTGCAGAGCCGACGCCTTCCAACGCTTTCTGTTCTTCATTCAATCCTTGTGCGGCTGATTTCTGCGAAGACCAGCTTTTCCCGGACAGCATACCGAAGAACTTCGCGATAGCTGTAACAACCTGTGTCAGAATGTTCACAAGCTTCACAAAAACAGGAATCACGACTTGAAGAATCGGCTGAGCCAGCGTCAAAAACGCCGCCTTAAGCCGCGCAACCGCTGCACGCGCCTCCTCGTTCTGCATGATTGTTTTCCCGAGCCATGTCCGCAGGCTTTGCAGCGCTCTAGTAATCAGAGAGAACACCAGGACACGCTTAAAAAGCCCGGAAACACGCTTGCTGAACGTGTTCATGCTGTCGGAAACATTTTTTGCGGCAAACTCCATCCGTTCGGACGCGCCGCTTGCGTTTGTAATCTCTCGCGTAAGCTCTCCTGCGCGTGTCTTCGCCGCGTCCAGCGCGGAGGTCTGCTCCATTACCTTGTCCGTAATTTTTGCGTACTTGCCGTCCAAGCTCTCAACGATCTTGTCTTGCTCTTTCAGACGCGCTTCCTGTTCCTTAATCTGTGCAGCAACTTCGGATTGCCGACTGTATGCAGAAATATACGCATCAGGCGATGCAGACACCTCGCCGGATGTGACCTGCCGCAGCCGCTCAGATTCTGCACGCAACGATTTCAACGCAGTTTCTGCCTGTTTTGCGGATTCCTTTGCCGCGTCAAGCTGTGCCTTGATCCCGCTTTGCTCGCCGCTGCTCTTTTTCAGGTCAGTTTCCAGCTTGTCAATTCTCGCTGTAAGTTTATCAAGCTCCCGCTGTGCTTTTTTCGCATCAACTTCCGCCTGCACAACGATTTTCCCATCTGCCATTTTCTCACCACCTTATTTTGAGACACCCCACGCTGCCAGAATATCCTTTTCTGCGTCTGTGTAATTCGTTTTCAAATCAATAATTTCACGGTTTCGCCTGTAAAACTCTCGTTCCTGCTTGTCAAGAGGCTTCCCGCGAGATTTCTTGTCCCGGATACTTACCACATGGGCAAACAGGCAGTCTCCAATTTCCTGATAATAGGATAAAAACGTATACCAGTGCAGATATTCCAATGCACGGATTTCGCAGCCTGCAATTCTGTTGATGGGCGCGACAATCATCTCAAAGTCCTGCTCCCACGACATCAACGTCGGCTGCTTTTTTTGCTCCTTTTGGTCTTGCTCGTGGTCAATAAACCTGAAACATTTCCGCAGTGCTTCCTCATAATCTGAAAACGGAATATCGTCAAAGTCAGGGTAGAATATCTCAAGGGCGGCAATGGCGCGCTCCTCTTCCGTCAAATCTTTATCAGAAAGAGCGGCGAGGATATCCAGCACCGCTCTATAATCTGATTCGATCTGATATGTTTTGCCGTTTACCTCGGCTGACGTCGGGAGCGCGTAGATCAGCGCTTTCTTTTCGCCCATCTGTCCGTGTACTGTTTTACTCTTGGGCTCAGTCTGGTTTTTTCGAGATCGAAACCAGCGTCCATCTCGTCGATGACAGCAAGCATAAGATTCGCCCATACCGGCAGACCATTTGCAAGCGCCATTACGTTTGTCCTGAACACTTCAGTGCAAATCGGCTTTCCAAAAATTCCGTCGATTTTTTCGCGAATCTCCGTGTCGAACTGATCTGCCAAATCGAGAATTTTTTTCGGGTCCGTCTCGTTTTCGGCGCGTTTTGCGTATTCATGCTGTCTGGATTCCAACTCTTCGAACAGCGAAAACAGCTTTTTCGCAAATTCGCTGTCCGTCGGGTTGAACTCTACACTCACGCCGCCGTTAATTTGGAAGGACTGTACGCCAGTATCAAATCTGATATCTGCCATTTATAGCCCCTCCTTACGCCGCAGAATCCGCCGTGAATGTAACTGCACCGTTGCTGCCGACCGCAGCCGTTCCGGTCGTGCGCGTACCGCCCAGCGTCACATCGAACGGCATGCCGACAAAGCCACCACCCTCACCGCCGAGGCTCGCGGGCTTGACCATTGTTCCGTCGTAACGCTCCGCAAAGACTGCTGTCTTGGCCGTGCCTGCGTAAAAATGAACGATAAGAACGTCCTGATTCGCCAGTGCTGCTGCGTCCTGGTCTTTGATAGCCAGGTTCCACAGCTTGACAAGCGCCGCGTCGCCTGCGTCCAGCTCGCACGGGTCAAAGCTCTGCGTGATGATGGGCTTCTTCATGGTGGTTCTTGTAGTGCCGAGGATATCCTTACTGGAATCCTCCTGCCAATCGTACTCCATGCTGGAATCCGTGACGCGCTTGCCGAACGGAGACCAGACAGGCGTAGACGACTCGCCGGTATTCAGGTATGCGATCAGCAATTCGCGGTCAATGGTCTGGCCAGCAGTGGTATTAAAGGTCATGTCTGCCATAATTAAATCACCTCATATGTCAGTTTCATAAGTATCTGATGGTCTTCTGTTCCGTCATCGTACCGGGCGAACAGAGCCGCACGGCTGGACGCTTCCACGCTCCGGACGCGCATGCCATCGCCCAAAGACGGATAATTTTGCATAGCCCAGTCTCCGAAGCGGTTCAGCATGGCGTCGCATTTTAGGCGCTTATCGTTGCTGCTGCCGGGGATGATACGGGCGATGATCTTAAATTGGTATTCTGCTTCATGCCCGCCAAGCAGGTATTTCCGTGTGATGTACGCGCCCTGAATAGCAGAAAGCGCCATGCTCGCGGAATCTGCGGCGAGAAATTCATAGTTGATCGTCGCGGCTGGCATATCGTCGTCAGAAAAGGAGTTCGCCCAGACCATCATCTTTCGGGCGATATCCTGTTCTTCTTCCGCTGACACCAACTTTTTCTGTTTTTCAGAGTCCATGTTTCACCGCCTTGTCCGCAACGCGGATCCATTTATCAAGGTTCTCAGCCTTTGAAGCCTCGAACCAGTGCGATTGTGCCTGCGCGTGTCCGGATGTCGTGAACACAAGGTTTTTGTCTGTCAGAACCTTCGTCCCACCCTTCGGTGCGTATGTGCTGCCCGTCTCCGGGTCAACCATAACTTTCCCGTAATACAGAAACCGTGCATACGGTCCCGGATAGATGATCGCATTACCGTCCACCATTGTTCTCTGGTCGAGAGAGCCCGTCAGGAACGGCACATATGGGCTTGTGTCCTTCCGCACCTGCGTTGCAACAATATGCTCCGCTTTGGTGCAGGCCTGCGCGAGATTTTCCTGCAGCGCGTCAAAACCGTCTGCCTTTACGCTGAATTTCAGCATTACGAGCCTCCGACCTGCCAGTGCTGCATAGAAGGACTGCCGAAGTCCTTCATGTCCACCTTTGTCACTTTGTACACATCATCGTACAGCATCTCGATCTGTTCTTCCGTCTTGTCCGGCTCGACTACTTCGCCCTTCACAAAGAATGTTGTGCCGCCGTTACCGTCCGTAGATAGCGTCCAGATTTTGCTTTTATCAGTTGCACGCCAGAACTCCTGCGGGCCGACGTAGCGCTTTTCTGCGCCCGTCACGCCGTCTACAGCAGCCGCAGAGAACGGAATGTACAGATTCACCGCATCTGCTCCTTCAAGCCCGCTCGCGCGGACATTGGCAGCTTTCGACGCTTGGAGCATTACCCCGCGAATTACAGTGATATGAATTTTTTGCGTATCTTTGAACGTTTCCGGATCCTGCTCCTGCGTGACGTTGTAGATGGTTACAGTGTGTGGGGCGTACATGAAAAACACCTGCCTCTGTAGAGAAGCCCGGTATGGGCTAGATATTCACGCGCTACGCTTGCAAGGGCATTCTTCGCCTCCGAAGCCGCTTTCAATGCGGATACGGAAGAATCTCCGCCGCTGCGAAGCGTCCTGGAATAGCCGCCTACAGTCTCGCTCTGCAATTCTCCTTCGTCAGATGCAAGCCCGGCGGACACATTCTTTCTGGCAAGCTCCTGCGCCGTGTCGATCAGCATATACTGGTCGACCAGAGCGCAGCAGCACATTTTCACAGCTTCGAGATCCGCGTAGTCTTTTACTCGGTTCTGCGTGTAATAATCGAGGAAGGAGCTGGCGCGGACGACCAGACGCTGGAAATCCTCTTCACTCACGCTGCCGTAGTAGCAGCCAGAGTAAAATTCAAAATCTGCATAAGTCATCAGCGCCGCCTCCTTATCACTTTGCCGTCACGCTCGCATTGCCGCTCTTAATCGCGTGGTAATTTCCATCGCACTCAACCACTGTCACGGTCTGGCCGCTTGCAATGGTCAGGTCGCTCTTGCCGTCCCAATCCTTCCAACCGGCAACATTATCGCCGTAAGCGACGGTCGCCGCGGAGGGGCCGGACGCGTACTTATACTTGTTACCCGCCGCAGCCTTTGCCGGAGATACGGTCAGCTTGGTATCGCCGCTCTTAGATCCAGCAGCAGAGGTTACCGCCAGGGAACCGAGCGTGCCGTTGTCGATGGTGCCGACGACCACGCCGTCAATGCGCTCGGCAAACAGCTCCATGCCGTTAATGACGGTGTCCGATGCGGTCATGTTGGTGTAATCAGGTTCCTCGTGGATGCCAATGTAACCGGTTGCGTCGGTGGTGAAATCGAACACTTCGCCAAGATCTGCGCCGTTCACGGGGATGTAATACAGAACAATGTTGTCCTTCGCCGTAGCGTAGATCTTTCCCTTGGGAACGCTGGAATTGAGGATCACAGTGCCAAGCCCGAGGAAGTTCTCGACGTAAGTCATGCCGAATGCGGTCTGCAAGGTGATGTTGGCCGTAGACAGGTAATCCGCAACGTCCAGCGGATTCATGAAGTAGACCGCGCCGATCTCGTCATCCTCAAAAAGAACCTGCAGATTGCCCCAAGCCTGCGCAAGAACAGTCTGGAAGTTCTTACCGCTCACCGCGCCGGTGCCGGTCGAGAGGAAGTCGAAAAAGCTCTTTCGGATGCCCTTCTGCACATCCTTGAGCATTTCGTCGGTGGTCATTTCCACCGCCTGATCGTAGCCGCGGTCTGTGATTGCCTCGGCAGAGGTAGCCTTACGCCACTTCTTGAGCGTGATCTCCTTATAGTTCACAGCCTCGGTCTTGTAGTGGGAAAGAGGGATGGTGTCACCCTCTGCCACAACGCCGCTCTCAAGCGTGCCGGTAGCCTTGTAGCTCTTGAGCACGGTTCCAGCCTGCTTTGCGATTTTGCGGGTAACACCAAGAGCCTCCATCAGCTTCTTGATGGAATAGCCGAACATTTCGGTAAATTCGATCTCGCGAACTCGCGCAAGATCAGCTTTTTTAATCAGCTTAGGATCAACAGCCATAGTTAATCTTCCTTTCTAAACAAATCCATATTTGCGGCGATTGCAGCGCGCCGCTCCGCTCTGTCAGTGATTTGCATGATCTCGTCTTTGGTCATCGGCTTACCACCGTCGTTGAGACGTGCGCCCATGTCCACACGGACAGAAGGTTTGGAGACAAGCCCCTTGTAAGTTCCTTCGATAAGTGCATCAAGGCTCTTTGTGTCCTTGATTTTCTCACCGTCCATCTCCAATGCGGTCATTTCCTCTCCGCAGCCGCGCATGGCAAGATCGAGATTTGCGCCTGTGATATTTTTGCTTTCAAAGTAAGCCCGAACAGCCTTTTCCTTTGCCGCCTTGCTTTTCTTTGCTGTAATGCCGGATTTATAAGCCTCAAAGTCCGAGTGTTCCTTCTCGTACTTCTCCTTATAGCCGCCATCGCCTGCTGCCTTTAGGTCATCCAACTGCTTCTGAACGCCAGGCAGCTTCTCTGCATCCGACTTGTACTTGCTAACATCAGCTTTCAAGCCGTCCACAGTGTCGGTGTGTGCTTCAATGATGGTGTCCACCTGCTCGTCGGTGAGCCCCATGCCTTTCAGTAATTTTCTGGTCAATGCCATTTCTATCTTCCTTTCCTTTGTCCGCAGTTCGTCGCGGCGATAGATTGTATAAAAACCGCAGTGCTTCGCGGGTTTTACCTGTAAATCATTTGTAGAAAACTTTTGTTCTTTCTGGTTGCTCCGGCAATCCTGCCGCCTTGCTGAACCTGCTATATTCTGCGTTCAGCCGCCGAAGCTTTATGTTCGCGGCGGTCGCGTCCTCGGAAAGCCCAGCTTCTTTGTATGCGTTTCTAAGCTTTTTCTGCGCGCGGATTTGCCGCTCTATGCGGCGTTGCATCTGCGTTGCTTCATAGGCTGTGTAAGTCTTTCCGTCAAACGTGCAGCCAAGACCATCGTCGATATGCTCAAGCTGTTCGTCTGTGTAAGTTCGCTCCGAAACTCCCGGAACAAACGGGTATTTGTGATGCCTACAGTTTGCGCCTGTCAGACCGTCAACATATCCGTAACCGGTCGTTTCCACAAGGTCATCGTAAAGCCCCAGCGGGTCAGGTTCGCCGCTTTCGCTCTGGTAATAGACTTTCCCTTGCCAGTCTTTGTGGCTTGACCACGGCGAATCACCCGGCTTGTCACGCGCCCCAGAGTGCGCAGACACTTCAAAGTATCTCGTCTCAAGGTACTCTGCGCTTTGGTTCGTGTACTGGTCGCAGATCTGATTCACGCCGGTCATGACAGCTCTCCGAACAGCAACGTCGATGTTGTCAACGTGTCCGCTTTCGTAGTTCACGACTTTCAGTCCGCCTGCAAGCTGTTGTACCGCAGACTTGATCGCCTGATTGTAGCTGATTGCCCCGCTCTGAATCTGCATAACAGCCGAATCCAACGCCCACTGATACGCACGAGCGGGCGGAAGCATCGTCCTGCCTTTGTCCACTAAAAATCCCATAGACTGTGTGATGTTATGAAATTCATCAAGCGTTTGAACTCTGATTGCTTCGATGGTCGCAGTGTTCACCAGAATATCAGGCTTTGTCAGCCCTGCCATGTCGATAACCGATGTGTAATACTTCTGGTTTCTGGCAATAACATCGTCGAAAAGCTCCTTGAGCTTCTTCTCGCTAATTCCGGAGGTCTTGCGGATTGCTTTTTCAATCTCTTTCGTGTCGATACCATGCGAGCGAAGCGCTCTGATTGCCTGAACCGTCACTTCGTTCAGCTGATCTTTCAGCGCAAGGCGGCTGCAAATCTCATCAAGAAGTGTATCCTCAAGCCCGCGGAATAGTTCTGCCAGATCCTCTGGGAGCGCATCAAGTAGTTCTGGGGCAAATGGATACCGGCTCATCTTTCACAACCCCAAAAGTCCCAGTGTTTTCTCCAAATCCCACTACTCGACCTCCGTTTCTTCCTCAGTTACCATGCCCTGCGCCTTCGGCAGCGCCGCCTTTGCTGTCGCCTCGTCCTCGTTCATCCACTTCATGCGGAACTCCCAGTCGTTCATGATGCCTGCACTGAGAAGCTGCATGTCGCGCAGGAAGTCCGTCTGCTTGTCCTCAATGATTGAATCGTCAAAGTCTACGGAAATCTGTACTTCCTCATTCAGGCCAGCTTCCATGTACCTGTTCCCCATGCGGAGCAGCGTCCTGCAAAGCTCTGTGATTGCCTGTTCAAGCAAAATCTCATGCTTCTTGATCGTCCGGAACATGGTGCTGTTCTCGCTGATAACCTGCGTCGCTGTAGCAATACTTCCCTGATTGAATTTGTAATGGTTTTCTCCGAATCCGCACTTGCTGGACAGGATATTCAACATATCCTGCATGCCGGTGTTAAACTCCGCCGTCCGCAGCGACATATCGACCTGCTGCAAGATGTTGCCGTTGCCGCCTCTGTCCTCCGGAAGTACATAATAAACGGTCTCACGCTTATCAAACACTGGCCGACCGTCAATGCTCTTGGTTGCCTCCGGCTGCACCACAATGCGCTTCTTGCCCAACACGAATTCGTTCACATAGCTATCATAGGTGATGTCAACGCTCTTGAGCTGGTCGATAGCATATGCAAACACAGCCACACCAAGTGGGTTATTTTCATCGGAGTTCGCGATATTCAGCCTGTCAATGACAAACTGGGGCTTGTCGCTCCCTGTGTGTACAACAGGTGGGATTGTTTCAAAGCCCTTTACACTGGTCAGCGGAACTTCATCAGAATCATACAAATGGTTCTCGATGTCGTACTCGCCGCCGTTCAGCCTGTGAACTTGAATGTATGTGTACTCTGTATCGTCCACCTTTTTTGTAGAGGCGAACGCACACTCCCTGATGATTCCATTGTCCCATGCCAGGGGATAAATGTTCGTCGCGCTGACATAGTTGATACAAATGTGCCCAGAATCAGCAATTTCGGAAGTGTCCGGATTGATGAACATTCCCTCAATGACTGGAACATACGCGACGGTGCCAAGCGCTGCTTTTCGCTCCTGCGATTCGTTCGCCTTGACCTCCCAGTTGTTTTCCGAGAGAATCGTGTCTACGAACTCCTGCTCCTTCTTCCCCTCGAGCGTGATGTTTACCCGCTCGTTCATCAGAAGGTTTGCCCAGTCCTCGCAGACCTTTTTCGCCATGCTTACGGAATATCTGTGACATTCCAATTCTTCAATGCCATTCCATACCGTGTAACTGTGGAAGTCCTCGACATTTCCTTTGTACCAGTCTCCCCACACGCCGATCAGCTTGTAGAAGTCAATGCCAACTGTATCGAAGCCCAGCTCCTTTAATGCTCTGCGTATGTTCACTCTTTCACCGTCCTATCATATGCCCGGCGCGTTCCAGGTCTTTGTAATAAGGCTCTATACTGTACTCAAAAGCATCGAGGCTATCAATATCGGATGTTCCATCGTCAAGACGCTCGTCCTCGAACTTATCCGGGTCATAAATTGCTGATTGGAATGCATCGATCAAATGCGGGCAGTTCCGCGAAACCTTGAGCCTGCCTTGCTTCATCAGAAGCACGACAAGCCTGATTCTGTCCGTGATCTGCATTTTCAGCGCGTTTTTGACTTGGGTTCCCAGCCGGAGTTTTTGCGCCGTGTGGTCTAAACCTCGTATAAGCACCGTTTCCGCGCTATCTGCTCGCGTCTGGCTGTAACCATACTTTGATGTTATCAGTTGACAGAACGTAGCAAAACGCCGGTTTAACGCATCTGGGTCAATTTCTTCGTTTTTGATGTATTCTTCTTCCAACGCCACAACCCGGAAATCTTTTGTAATCCCGGTAGCTTGAAATTTCGTCGCAGACTTCGTTCCACCGAAGTCAACGCCAATAGAAATAACAGAGAACTTTGTATCGTTTTCTTCCGCCCATTTTGTAGGATCATCAATCAGATACTTTTCCGTGTCGTTGGCAAAGTCCTTGTAAACAATACCCTCCGCGGCTACCCAGATCCCACGGATGTAGCGATCATAGTAAACGGTTCCTTCGTACTCGCGTTTCAGATTTTCTACAAACGCAGGCGGCAAAAAGGGGTTATCGTCTATCGTGTATGTTTGGCTGAAAATGTCCGCGTCACTGTCCAAGAATCTTTTCAGCCAGTGGTTCGGATACTGCGGATTGTATGTCCCATCGAAACAGGAATATCCTTTGTCAAGGCGGCTTTTCAGCAGCGCGAATACTTCTTCCGACCAATCAGCTACTTCGTCCCCATAGCAATATTTAATCGACGCACCGCGAATCTTGGAAACTTGGGAAACCTTCTCAGCGCCGAGGCAGTAACATTTCTCTCCGAATATCCATGCCGTATTGTCGCTTGAGATCGTGCCGACAAGCTCGTCCCCGTAAATGTTCCGCATCGGCTCCAGCACATTTCGCTCAATCGTGGATTTTGTTACGCCGAGAATGACGGCCAGACCATCTTTTCCGATTCGCTCACGAATCCGGATTGGTATGATCCATCGAAAATCGAGGTAAGTCTTCCCGCTGCGTGTTGCACCACCCTTGAAGCCCCACCTGTGCCCGGCGCTTTTCAGCACATATTCACGTTGCTTCGGACTTAACAGCATCTTGGAACTCCTTCAGCATCGAATCAAGCTTCTCCATTGTCGTTCTGTTGCGGTCGGAAGCTGCCGCGTATCGCTTCATGAGGCTGTCACCGGCTTTCAACCGGTCGGACAGCGATGCGTCCATGCCGAACTGGTCTTTGACCTCCCCGCGCATGACCGCAGTGTAAAATTTCAGAATTTCGTTTGAATCCGCAACCTGCGCCGCTTCCTGTTCGTCCAGCCTGCGCTTTATATACGCAGAAATAGCTGGTTTTGATAGGTTTTCTGCCGCAATCACTCTGCATGATGTTTCTTTGTACCCGGCCTTTTTCGCTGCTTCTGTCGCGTTCCCGGATTTCAGATATTCTTCGCAGAATCGTTTCTGCTTCGGCGTAAGCTTTTCATCAGCCATCGCTGTAAAGTCCGGCCAGCAGCTTCACCACATCCGCAATCTGGTACGTTTCCAGCAGAGTGACGTTCTTCGGCTTTTCATCAGGTCGATATTCGTAAACCATGTATTTCGTCACCATCCTGTCATTTTTTGCGGAATAAGTCTGCATTTGATTGATTTTTATTTTGATTCCGTTGTACAAGAGCGCTGTTTGCAGCTTGTGTGCAAGGGCGCGCAAACTCGCCATAGCCGCTCCTTTCTGCCTCATTCTTTCGTTCTCGTGTCTCCGTGTGTGAATAAATATATTTATTCACACCGGAGAACACGAGAACAGGAGGAGGAGGTTTCCGCAGAACGCTGCGGTGCCGATGAAAAAGGGCGTAGAGTTGGTCTCTACGCCCTTATAGTAAATGTTAAATTTGGCTCTGGGGCGCAGACTTTTTCATAAAAGCCCTCTTTTTTGCCCCACAAGGCGAATAAATTGCCTGTGCCACTCCTGCGCAGTACGCTCCGAGACGTAGCACGCTAGCGCGGCCCCCTGCAGCGTGTGCGTCCGCTTCCAGAGGACAAGATCGATGAGCCGTATCCGCTCCTCACCGTCGATCCGCTGCTTTGTTTCTTCTACCGCAGCCTCAACGGCGGCACGCTCAGCATCTGATATGGGGCCGCCGCTCTTAAAGTTGCGAATTATATTCTTCGCATATGGCCACCACGGATCACGCGGCTTGCTCATGGTTCCTCCTCCGGCCCGTCCGGCTCTACCTGCTTGCAGTCCCGAACATCCATGTCTCTCGCGCAGTTGTTTTTGCATCGCATCGAGAAGCAATCACAGAGTTCCTCTGTGCAAACTAGACTCGGCGTACTCAGGTAACCATCGAGATCATCGTTAGCATCCTGCTTATAGTCCGCTTTCAATCGATCCACTTTTTTTTGAGTCCATTCTATCTGCGCTTTTAGAAGCTCAGCTTTGTACGCCTCACACAGGAGCGAGCCGTTAGTTATAACATGCCACAGAGCCGGTAAGCCGCTCTCATAGTCGAGCGCCAGCGGATTATCCCAGATATGCAGAACGTGGCGCAGAAGGGCGTCCAGCCACTTCTCACGCGGTACCTTGCGCCAGTCTTCCGCGTCGGCGTATTTTGCCTTGCCAAACTCACGCACCTGCATGATCGCCTCGATAGCCGCCACCGGCACGAGCGACGGGCGAGGCTTGCCCTCGTCGTACTTCGCGCCCTTAATCTGTTCTATCAATAGTGTACCCTCCCTTCGCGTTTTGCCCGTTCGTATTTCCGCGCTCTGGCGGACTTGCCGATTGTTTCCATCCCGCGCTCTATGCGCTCTACCTTGCTTTTGTTGTACTCGTCCGCAGCCTTGCGATACGCTATGTATGCCTCGCACGTGGCATGCTTTGCCCCGCAGCCTTTCTCGGGGCAGTCGCCGCACGGAGCGGAATATGGGCTGATTCTTAAATCTCCCTGCATTCGTCCACCCTCACACAGACCCGCTTGTCTCCGACGCGCACAACATAGCCGGGCATGCTGCTGACGTATTCATATTTTTCCGCATCGTACACTTCGCCCATGCGCGGACGCATGGCGGGATAGACCGGGATGATCGCTGTGATCTGGATCCGTACCTCATCCCATGCGCGATCGCGCCGCTTGCCCGTGCAGATGGGATGCAGCTTGCGCCATGCCCCGGCACACACCCGACTGCAGAGATACCGGCCATCCGCGCGCGGCTTGCAGGGCCGGGTAAACACCTTCCCGCAAACCGGGCAGGCCGCCGTGATATTTGCCATTACAGCTTTACCCCCTTGATGTACGTATCAAAATATGTGGTTGCAACGGCCATAGCCGCCCACATGTCCGCCAAGAAACCGTAGAAGAAACCGGGATCCTTTTTCGTCCCCTTTCCGAAGTTCGGCTGGCCGGGCGCGTAGCGGTCGACGAGGGCCTGCCGGATGTTCGCATCTTTGGCAGACAGTGAGCCGCACAGATCCAGCTTTTCTTCCCGGCGGAAGATCCGCGTCGGCTCATAGCCTGTTTCCCACAGCACGATTTGCCAGAACCGGCCAATCCAGACACAGGTGTCGAACACTTCCTGCCCGACTGTCATGCCCATACCGGCTATCATTTCGATTACAACTTGCTGACAGTTCCACCGAAGTTTCTGCTCCAGCAGCTGCAGCATTTTGCGGTTCTCGATCTTCCCGACCTCCAGCACACGGCGAATTTCTTCGCCGTCATGCTCTACGATTACATAGCCGGATTGAATATTTCCGGGATCAATCGCAAGAATTGTTCCCACCTTGCAGCCTCCTTCCTATCTTGCACGGCTTCATCTCGTCGCAATCACCGTATTTCTCGCAATGTGCTGCAAACAGCCCCTTAAATTCCGGGCATTTATAGATCACAAGTCCGCACATCAGTTTGACGACGGTTCGCGTCTCTTTTGCCGCCAACTTGCAGAGCCGTTTTTCTGCGATAGTCATCAGCTCTTCCGCGTTCATGTACCAGATCATGTTCACAGGCGCGTCCTGCCGCGCTGCGCTCCGGTCGTATGCATCCTGCCGGTCGTTCCGCTGGCTGCGGATAAACGGCTGTGCATGGACGTGGCGGGCTAAGTGGGTGCTTACCCAGTACGGCACACCCTCGAGGTAAAACGCAAACTGCAGCGTCCGGATGGGGCTGTGCTGCGCCCGGAGGATGGCGTGTTTCCACTCTATGTCTGGAGCTGTCTTCATCTCTTTTCCAATGGTGGCTAAAGCGCACTGCTTGGCCAGCGCCCAGTCCTCATCGGTGGGGTACTTCAAAAGTTTGACGATCATGTCTGCCTCCTATCCATGTCTTCGTAATCTTTGCATTCCTCACCGGAAAAGCACATGCGCTCCAGGTCTTTCTCGGAGAACCGTTCCGTCTTGTGCTTCAAGCACCGATACGGGTACACGTAGTTCTTCCTGTATTCCAGATTTTTGCATGTAAAACAGCAATCCTGCATCAGTTTTCCTCCTTTCGCACTACCACGAGCAAACCGCAGTCCGCTCATTCGGCTGCACCACCCATCTTCGCTCCGCAGTTTGGCCAGGAATTCCTTTTCCAAAGTGCATCCTTTTTGAAAGCGTTCCGGCAGTCCGAGCATACGATTGCCGCTTTAGGAAAGCGAATCGTTTCCCCGCTCTGCGCGTCATATAGGAAAGCGAATCATTTCCCCGCTCTGCGCGTCATATTCGTGCCATTCCGCTTCTTCCCATCGTGCATGGTGCACCTCCGCAACGTCGGCGGCGGGCTGGCGAAGCAGGAGCGTTTTCACTCGCTGCGGTGTCCAGCGCGGATTTTCCGCGTTGCAGGATTCAAAGTCTTTCAGCGCCGCCTCGCGGCTGATATAATCAGTCACAAGCCAAATACTCCCTTACGATTCTGTTTTGCAACTCGGGCGGAAGGGCGTAAAGCAGTGTGCATCTACTCAAGATCTCTGCTTTCAAAAGCCGCTCCGCCTGCCGCTTGGTCAGCCGCCGCTCCCGCTTCTTCGGCGGCAGCTCACCATTCTTGGCCGCAATGGCCGTAGGATTATGTTTGTGCTGGCCCATCCGCCGCCCTCCTGTTCCATGCCTCAACGGCTTGTTCTTCCGTGTCGTAAATATACACACCACCCAAAATCCCGCCATCGCACTCATAGCTTGCAATCGGGCATTCCGGGTTGTCCTCGTGAGCATGGTGAAGCATAAAGCCAAGCCCACTATAGGGACGTTCTCTATATGACTCATCATGCAGATTTCCTTCGTCATCGCACAGAACAAGGCTAATTTCACCGCCGCAGAACGGGCACGGTTTCAGTTCAGCCATCCTTCTTGCCCGCCCTTTCTTCCAGCGCCTTTTTGGCCTCCTCGCGGGTGAGAAATACGGTCTTGCCAAACTCCGAAACGAAAATAGAGACGTTGCATATGCCGCCGCTCCCTATGAGCCACAATTTATTCAGATTGTTCCCGCCGTGTCCTATTGCCTTTCTGGCGCATATCTCATCGCATACGCCATTATCAATGTCAAAAATGCGCTCGATCATATAAACCGTATCGCCCACTTTGCACGGCAGCACTACCACGCGCCCGTCCTTGTCGGCCTCGGCAAGCTCGCGGAGGCGGTCAAACCCGCCGCACAACTCGGCAATGTCCTCGTAGGCCGCAAGTCGATCAACAAAATCCGCCTGGTACTGCACTCCGCTGAAATTTACCCGCCAGTATCCGTCTTTGAAATAAGTCAATCGTTCCATAGCTCTTCCTCCACATACCGCCAGCTCTGCGGCGGGCGGGTAATCGGTCCTGGTGCCCACCCGAATTTTGTCTCCCGCAGGCCTGTAAACTCCCACAGATCGCGCGGGTGATCGTAAACGCGCAAATCTGAGATGTGCCAGCCGTAGCCGACGCCGCCGTCCAGATACTTCTCCAGTTCGTCTTTTGTCAGGCAGGCATCCGCAAGAAGCGTATCAAGTGGTGTGCAGTACATGTTCCAATCGCAGATGCAATATTTCGGCGCTTCACAGCTTGCTCCTACTCTGACGATCCTTTCAAAAATGTGGTCGCATACAAACTCGCCGATGACGCCGCCCTGAACCGAACGGTAAATGTAGCACTTAAACGGTGGGTTCATCTTCGGGCGCGTCTTGCGCACCTCGATCGTCTTCCGCCCGTTTATGATCTTCTCACACCACTCCGGGCGGAGGCTGATCAGTACAGCTTTACTCATGCTTGCCTCCTTCCTCTGGCGATTCCGGCAATCCGCGCCATTCCCAGTTACTCCCGCGCTCGCAGTCCTTGCAATAGCAATTTCCCTTTACGTCTTGCTCGCATTCATCGCACGGGCAGTCTGTTTTGCAGTAATTGCTGTGCCTACACATATCGCAGCCAGCAAAAAGCTTTACGTATCCCAGCAGCGCCGCGTTCTCGGCGGTCAGGCGCTCGATCAGACTGGCGGCCGCGGCGGCTAAATGCTCGACGCACTCCCTATCTTGGAAAATCGGGCACATCCCACAACTTGAGCAGTCCCTTTTGGCGCATTGCCGCAGCGCCTGTATAATTTCCTCGTATGTCATATATCCTCCATTCCTTCAAGAACCATTTGTCCCGGCAAAACGCCGTCCTCCATCCACCAGTGCATCACGTCCTCACCTGTTTGCCAGTTGCAAGGCAAGCCTCGCTTTTGCCGTTCCGCAAGCATCCTGTCAAAAGCCCGGACATACGCCGCTTTGATCTTTGGGTAACGCGCGAACTGCACCTTCCGGTACTTTCCTGCCATCGGGCAGCCGATACAACCCACGCGTTCAAAACCGCAGGCGTAAAGCGGATTCATCGAGATCTTTTCTGCCGTGCAGTAATCCCAGATGTCAGTATCCTGCCAGTCAATGATCGGGTTGACTGTCCGGGTCCCCTTGAGCTGGCAGTTTTCCATCAACATGCGGCTTTCGTCATTGTCGTTCATCAGCGTCAGCCGCTTGTCCTTGCTCTTATGCAGCGCTTCCATAACGCCGCGAGATTTCCGCTTTTGTGATTCGGCCCAGCGAACGCCAGTTGCAATCCATCTTCCTTTCCCTCCGCCCTCTTTGAGTTCTGCGCAGCAGTAGCGCGCCAGGCGTGTTGGCGGCATGAGCTTTCTCGGGATCAGATTCCACATCGTTACGTTTCCGCCGTCCGGCGTCCGGTGCGTATCGATGTCGCATTTTACGCCAGCCAGCTCCAAGCGCCGGAAGGTATCCCGCACATGCCAGACAGTCTCCGGCGCGTCCGCCGTGGTGAGGCTGTGCAATACCTCGTACGGGATTCCCGCCGCGCCAGCCAGATGCAGAAGAACGTCTGAGTCCCTGCCTCCGGAATAAGTAATCACAAGCGGCTGCTCGTACAGGCGCAGGCTCATATCCGAGGCCATCCGCAGCCGCTCAATCGCAGTTTGTTCTACGTCCATCGGTCCAGCTCCTCCATCAATGCCTTAAAAATCGGGTATGCCTGCTGCGGCACTACAGCGTTTCCGAGGCATTTAAGTCTGTCCACCCGATGGGGAATCCCATGAGCCACTCCATAAGGGCGGGGTTCGACTTCCCACCGCTTCCACAGGTCAGGTTTTTCCGCTCCTCCTCCGTGACGACCCCCGCGTCTCTCAGTGCCACCATCTGCCGGAAGTTGTGTGTTCCGCCGCACAGCGGCGCGCCCGTCGTTGGCCGCGGCCACGATAAAGATTCTCTCTCCCTTGTGCAGTCCGCCGACATCCCAAGCCGCAGAACTGTAAGCCCTTGCTTCGTAGCCGACGCCTTGCAGTTCGGAAAGGATTCCCGCAAGCGCAATTCGAACAAGTCCAGAAACGTTTTCACCGACAACGCAGCGCGGGCGCAGCTCGGTGATAACTCGCAGCATCTCCGGCCATAGGTAACGATCATCCCCTTTTCCCTTTTGCTTTCCAGCCACGGAGAAGGGCTGGCATGGGAATCCGCCGGAAATAACGTCAACTGTTCGTAGGCCTGTCCGCTCATAAAAACTCTCCTTTGTCAGCGTCCGGACGTCGCGCCAGCGCGGCACGTCCGGCCAGTGCTTTTCCAGTACCTTCGTCTGGTAGTCGGCAAACTCACACTGCCCGACGGTCGTAAATCCAGCCCACTCGGCAGCCAGATCAAGCCCGCCGATCCCGGAAAACAGGCTCAGATGCGTCAGCATTTTGTTTCCTTCCCCGTCTGCGTAAGCTTGGCCAGCATGATCTGCCCCAGATCCGCCACATATACCAGCCGCCCGCGGCTGTACACCATCAGCTTGTCGCCCTGGATCTCCATCCGGTCGGCCTCGATGTTCGTGATATCCTGGCAGGCGTCACACACAAACCTCATACCTCATCCTCCTTGTTTTCCGCAAGCATCCGTTCGACCGCTGCCACCTGGAACGCCGACAGATCGTCTCCGTGGTTCTGCACGCCGTGCCGCATTTTCTCCGCACCCTTCGGCGGCTTCTCAAACAGCCGGTTGACAGCGGCCTCTTCCAGCGGATTCAGCGGGTCATGGTGGCCCTGTACGCCATAGCCGGGCTTCGCTGCAGGTGCCACAGACGTCACATCGTCCTCCCAGCGTCCCTGATTCAGCCATGTGGCCGGATTCGGGATAAAGCGCCCGTTTTCCGTAAGCCATTGGTTGCCACACTTCTGCCGCTCTATGGCGGTCAGGAGTGATTCAAGCGGGGCTTTTACCCGGCTGAATGCTTTCCTAGCGGCTTCCTTGCCTACTTTTTTCGGGTACGCTTGCCAGAAGAGATCGAAATCGCTGCTCTTCACGCGCGCTGGCGGCGAAGCCGCCTTTATCTCTTCGTCTTTGTCATTGTCTTTTTCTTTGTCTTCTTCTTTTTCTTTGTTAGGGGGTTTTGGTTCACTTTGGTTCGGTTTGGTTAGCTTTGGTCCGGTTTGGTTAGAAGTTTTTACTTTGCCGCCTTTTTTGCCGTTCTCTGCATAAGCGGCGCTGCTCTCCAGATCTCGGTCAACTTGTGACTTGAATACCGGGAACAAAATAGACTCCCGCCCTGCAAGGTCCGGAACAGCCCCGGACCTTGCATATTCTAGGATCGCAATAAACAGCCTCCCGCGTTCATCGTCTTCCAGCGCCGCTGTCTGCTCGATCCAGTCAAAAAAGGCCTTCACGTAGCATTTTGCCATCTATCAGCCCTCAGAACGGCAGCGCGTCGTCATCGGGGTCTTCGAACGGTACCGGAGTCGAGTCCGGCATCTGCTGGAAGCCTCCGCTGGAAGCATCTCTGTCCTGCCGCTTCTCGGCAAAATAGCACCGATCTGCAAGGATCTCCGTCGTGCGGCGTTTATTGCCCTGCTTGTCTGTCCAGTCGCGCTGCTGCAGACGGCCCTTGACTGCCACGAGCTGCCCTTTGGCAAAATACTGGCCGGCGAAATCAGCGGTCTTCCCGAACGCGACAATGTCGAAGAAATCAGTCTCCCGGTCCTGCCCCTGCGGTGCATAGTCGCGCTCACAGGCCAGTGCAAAGTTCGCAGCGGTGGTTCCGTTCTGCGTCATGCGGACATCCGGGTCACGCGTCAGGCGGCCCATCAAGATCACTTCGTTCAGCATTTATGTATTCCCCTTTCCCTGTTTCTGTGCGCAGTCCCAGCAGAAGCAGCGTCCAAACTTTTTTGTTGTCTGCTCCGCAATGCTCATTGCAGAGTAAGCATGTCCGTTGATTGTCTCGCCGGTGATCTCTTTCCCGCATGCGGAACACTTAAAGAGCATCTCCGACTTCTTTGCAGCCTCGGCGGGCTTCGCAGCAGCGGGCGTTTTCCGCCCGGGCGCTTTCCCGGTCTCCCTGGCATATTCATCCGTATCGGCGTCCTTCGTATCGTCGATGGCGAACAAGCCGTTCAATGCGTACTTTCTGGCGTAGGAGCTGGCCGTGCCGGTCACCTGCGGTTCGTCCATGCCCTTCTTGCTCTCCGGCTCCCGGGCGAAACCGAACGTGGTATATTCGCCCTCGCCGTCGGACAGAGTCGCCTTTGCCTTGACATAGATCCGGTTCCCACTCTCTACAATCTCGTCCGAGATCGTCAGGATGCAGCCCTGCGCCTGCAGCAGGGGCTTTACAGCCTCTAAAATGCTCTCGCAGGAGCGGTATTTGTAGCCGCCGAAGTTGTTGGTCTTGTCCTTTGGCGCTTTCAGCTGCGCCTGAATGGCGATCAGCTTTTCCGTAAGCTTCATCTGTTTACCTCCACAAACTCACCGTTCTTCAACTGATACCACGTATCGGGCTTGATCTTCTCGCCGTCGACGTATTCCGTCTTCACGCAGCGCGGAACGGATCGACCCTTTTCTTCGGAATATTCCCACTCCGCAAGCGTGATCCAACTCCCGATTTTTGCTTTTACCGTACAGCCATGACCTGCGCAGCAGACCACGGAGTCGACGCCGGTACTATCGATCTTGGCGCAGTCGCCCGAGCTGCCGATCTTGGTGGAGTAGCCCGAGCTGCCGATCTGGGCGGAGTTGCCCGAGCTGCCGATCTTGGCGCAGTCGCCCGAGCTGCCGATCTGGGCGGAGTTGCCCGAGCTGCCGATCTGGGCGGAGTTGCCCGAGCTGCCGATCTGGGCGGAGTTGCCCGAGCTGCCGATCTTGGCGAAGTTGCCCGAGCTGCCGATCTGGGCGCAGTTGCCCGAGTTGCCGATCTGGGCGTAGTCGCC
>ERZ1034878.126-NODE-126-length-40484-cov-30.765836_pt1 | contig 40484 bp, 54 predicted proteins | sample MGYA00520593_ERZ1034878 | MGnify/ENA primary metagenome ERZ1034878 (study PRJEB33766, sample SAMN09781724) | gut metagenome | biome: gut microbiome | host: Homo sapiens | place: Madagascar | study: EMG produced TPA metagenomics assembly of the PRJNA485056 data...
TTCTTTATCTAGTCTGCCTGGAAGCGCTTGACGGCGGCAATGGTCCCGCAATCAGAGCGTCCTTTTTATTTCTTCATCAGCCGCAGCACCAGGATGTAAACCATTCTCAGTTGTTCCATATTCAGCTCCTTCAGCAGCGCCGCCACAATGGCTTCCAGTTTCTTCTTTCCGTCCTCCACGTTCTGTTCCTCCTTTTAATGAAAAAATTATGGTTTTCTCCGCCGCCCGTTCGACATTTCTGCCTGTTTTTCGGCTGAAATCGCGGAAGAATGCCCCTTGCATTATATTGAATTATATCGTAAAATATTAGTGCAAATCAAAAAAGGAGGACATATCATGAAAAAAAACGATGAATTTGAGTTTTTTTCTTTTGATGTGCCCCCGCCGCCGTGCCACAAGCGGTGGGGGCTATGCCGCCGGATGAACCCGCTCCCTTGCCGGCTGCAAGTTCAGCCTAGCAGGGAAGCGCCGTTTCGTAAATAGCCAGATGTGGAATATCGTTTCTTAGGTGAACCATTTTGTTTCAGCTTGTTTCCAAGGAGATGCTTTTTTGTGGAAATTTCGGATTTATTGTCAGAGCTGGATTCCTTGCGTGTTCAGCGCGGGATGTCCTATCAGGCCGTTGCGGATGCCTGCGGCGTGTCCAAAGCCACCATCTACCGCACCCTGACCGGGGCAACGGAACCGACAATCCAGCTGGTCCAGCGGATCGAGGCCGCCGTACAGTATGTTCCGCCCTCTGCCCAGCAGCCGCCACCTGCAAGCTGCTCCAAAGAAGAATATGCCGAATTTCTGCGGGAAACCATCATTCGCCAGGACGAAGAATATTCCCGCCATATCACCCAGCTGCAAACCCACTATAGCCTTTTGCGCCGCCAGGACAGAAGGTCAATTGCGGTGCTTGCCGCAGCCGTCACTGTCCTGGTGATATTCCTGGTCGTCTGGCTTGTGCTGGACATCCTTCACCCCGGGGCTGGTTGGATTGCCACCCCGTAGGAGACTGCTATGAATTGTGTAAAATGTAAAAAAGCCATCCCGGAGGATGGCATCTTCTGCCCCTACTGCGGCAAAAAGCAGCAGCCGGAGAAGAAAAAGAAAAAGAAGCGTGCCAACGGTTCCGGCACCGTGATACGCAAACCAGGAAACCGCTCCAAGCCCTGGGAGGCGCAGAAATCAGGAATCTATGTTGGGGCGTATGCAACAAAATACGAGGCAGAGCAAGCCCTCCTGCGGCTGGCAGACCTGCGCGTGTCAGAAACACTGAACCTGACCTTCGAGCAGGTTTATGAGAAATGGCTGCCGGTGCATTCCCGTACACTCACAGAATCCGGCATCAGAGGATATAAATTTGCATTTTCCAAGTGCGAGCCGCTTCACAGCAAAGTGTTCCGACGGCTTCGCACCAGCGACTTCCAGCAGGTGATTCTGGAAGCGGAAAGCAAAGGCTTATCTAAGTCAAGTTGTGGAAAAATCATGCAGCTTTTGGGGCAGCTGTCAAAGTGGGCAATCCAGGAAGAAATTTGCCATACCAACTATGCGCAATTCGTTGTTGTCACCGCCCAGCAAAAAAGCACCAAAGAGCCATTTACCGCTGACCAGATAACCGCGATTCTGGGTTCGCCTGATCCAGCTGCCCAGATTGCCGCAATCCTGCTTGCCACCGGCTGCCGCCCCAATGAGTTGTTCGCCGCCGCCACTGCAGAAGCCCAGGAAACCTATTTCGTCTCTGGTTCCAAAACCGAGGCAGGAAAAAATCGCATTATTCCGGTTGCCGCTTTCGGCCTGTCTGCCTATCAGTCCCTCCGCGCCGCCGCCATTGAAAGCGGCTGTGAGAAGCTGATAGGCGCATACAGCGGAAACAAAAATTACGGAAAATTTTATAGGTGTGATTGGCAAACGTTGATGAAAAGCCTATGTATTGAAAAAATGACCCCCTACAACTGCCGCCATACCTTCGTCACTCTGGCCGTTCAGTCCGGTGTCAAGCCTGAAATCCTTCAAAAAATCATAGGCCACGCCGACTATAGCACCACCGTTGGGGTATATACTCACTTGCAAAAAAATGAAATACTCCAGGAAGCCGCGAAGCTTACGGTTACAGACACGTTACAGACACAAGAAACAAAGCCAAAATAATAAGTCTCAAAAAGTTCCAAAAACAAAGAAAAAAGCCACAAAGCACTTCGCTTTGTGGCTTTTTTGTGTGACTTTCAAAAGCTTACATCCCGGTCTGATTGCCTGCAAGGCAAAATCGGTGGAATTTATGCGGTATAAAATAGGGTTATTTCGCTATCACAAGGAATAACAGCATATTTATATCGTAGAAAATTGCAAAGTGCCAGTATGTATTGTCTCAGTTACAGACACGGTTACAGACACTTTAGCCGCCCATTTTGTCCAGAATCCTCTTTAGCTCTCGCTTTGTTTCCTCGTTCAGCCCAGAGCCGTCAATCGCTCTTTCCAGCTCTCCACTGTGGTACGAGTAGCCGCCATCCCTGGCATACCGTCCCATGCTGTCTCGGCGCTGACTATAAGCGGGCATACCGATACCGCCCATGCCGTCATTGTAACGGTAATCCGGGTAGTCCCTGCGGCTGTACTGGCTGTAATCTCCCTGCTCAATGCAGTCGAGCTTGCAAACGAGGGATGCCAGATTCTTTGCCGTTTCTACGGTTTGGGTAGACAGCCCTCGGTCTGCAAAGTTTTCCAGTTCTTCTCTCGCCATCCGCTTCAACTCATTCAGTTTCCCCATTGTTGCTCCTCCTTTCTGTCAGGCTACTCGCTCAATCAGCAGGTTGGCATTGGCAACGCTGATGGCCTGTGCATTGATGTTTTTGACTGCAAGGCTAACGCAGCAGCCCTTTGGCACGTCCACAAATGCTGCCGTGGTAACATTAAAGCTGCTGTCTGCCACGGTCGGAGTTACCGTTGCTGTGGATTGCTGGATAGCTTCGCCGCCGATAGACAGCGCAACGCTGATTGCACCAGGAGTGCCGCCGGTGGGAACAGCAAGGTTGCCAACAAACAGCACCTTGTATCTGGCGATGTTGGCGCAGCCGTTGCACATTCCCCGCAGCGTTACCAACCCAGCCCCTTCCCGGTGAACAACATACCCACGATTGCACCCAACAGGGGTGTCAGTAAATAGCACGTTCTGCCCTGCCTGGATGGTCTGGGCAGCACTTGCAGTAAGTTCAACCGCCATGATTAGCCCTCCTTAACACCCACACGGGGTGTTGCAGCAATAGGGGTTCTGGACGACATACGCAGGGGAGGGGGAGGGGCGGAGCGTGTTGACCAGATAGCTGTTCTGTGCTGCCTGAGAAGCCGCCAGCCGCAAAGCCTGGTTCTCGTCCCGCAGCTGCTGGTTCTGCTGGTTGGTTAGGTAGTCAATAATCCGGTCGCCCACCTTGTCAACCGCAATCATGGTAGCATTGTGCTGCTCCTGAAGGTGATAGTTGGTGTCGCAGAATCCTCTTTCAATGGCTCTGCTGAGGCCGTTGGCCTGGGTAGCCATGTTGTAATTGGTTTCTGCAATAGCCTGCTTCATGTCGCAGCAGCAGCCGGAAAGTTGCTGAGAAACGCCATTGATAGCATTTCTCGTCTCATAGCCCTGCTGCATCTGGCCTACCTGAACGCCGTTGATAAGCTGTGCCTGGGTATAGCCCAAGTCGCAAACGCCGTTCTGGGTGTTGTCCAGCTTGCGTTCAATGGTGTTGGTGGAATCGGAAATCATCCGCTGCACCGTTGCAAAGTCACTGGCAAGCACATAGTTGTCAGCAGCACCGGAACTACGTCCGTTGTTGCCCCAGCCATTGCCCATGAAAGCAAACAGGAACAGGATGATAATCCACCACGCACCGTTGCCAAACATGCCATCGTTGTTCCGACCGGAAACGGCAGCATAGTCGGCAGGGGACATCATATCATTCATAATCTTTCCTCCTAAATTTAATATTTATAAACCGTTGCGCACCGGTTTATCACAAAAGTCGCTGGAATTGGTTTGCCAACCCAGCCAGTTGATTAAACTGCTCCTGGGTCATCTTCCCGGAGCTTAAAAGCTGCTGAACCTGCTGTTGCGGGTTCCCCTGAAAATTTGCCCGGAACTGGTTGAATTGCTGGATAAGATTTCCGATCCCTCCTGGCATGGGAACGTTGCCCCCAAACTGTTGAAAGAGTTCATTCATTTTTCGTTCCTCCCGTCAGCGCAGCAAGCCGCTGCTCAAATTCTTCACGAGTGATGAACTGTTCTGTGTTCCCGGACGGCTCCTGTTTCTGCTCCTGGATTTCCTGATAGGCGAAAACCCGCAGGGGATTTGGAAGCCCGCTGCCATCCGCAGATTTGATATAAAATCGCTTGTCCTCACTGTCCATCATCCACACGGCGCTCCCAGGAGCCACAGGATAGCCCTTCGCCCCGGCAATCCCCTGTACCCATACGATATTGTTATTTGCCCCCTGGCTCTGCTGCTGGGGCTGAGGCTGTGGCTGTTGTGGGTAGTAATAATTTCCAAACATTTTTATTCCTCCCTGCTCCAAAAATAGACTGGTTCTTCCTTCCGGCAATCCCATGTGTCAAAAACCGTTCCGTTTTCAACGGCAACTACATGGTGGTCAAGCGTTAGCACATAAGTCCCCTTGGGATGCCGATTACAAAAATCCTCCACCGTGCCATTGTCAATGGCAAACCTGCGGAATCCGTTTTGCCTCAGAACACCACCCCACACATTGTTGGCGGACGGCATATCACCCATTTGCAGACCCATCAGCGCCAGCCGGAGATATGCTTCTTCCCAGCTGCACCCTATGGCCTTGGCCACCGCCCGGACGGCACAGTCCCCCACTCGAACCGCAACAGGGTTGGGGTTATAATACGTCCACATCGGCATCACCTCTTACCAAAATAATATCAAAAAACCCGGCAAGCAGATTCTCACCTACTTGTCGGGTTTCTTTCAAAAAATTGTCAGGCGTGTTCAGAAATCAATGTTTTCAGGAAGTATTTCACTGTACTTCTGCACACTTCTATACTGCCTTTTCATATCTTTTATCCGCCTGTTTAGCGTGGCAAGGGAGATGCTGCAAGCGTGGCACTGCTTGACTTGGCTCCACCCGGCAACACGGGTTCTCAAAATTCTTTCATCCTCCGGCGTAAGGCACGCCAGCCGAATAAATTCTTCCAGAAAAACCCGGTTCCATGGAACCGCATCCACTTGTCACTCAATCCTCCTTGGGGGAACTGTAGGTTCTTGCCTGTTTGCTGTCAGAGATACCGGCGGTGGTGGGGTCGTTCACCACGCCCAGAATCACCAGTAGGCCGAACACGGCGTTGACAACGGCAACCAGCCGGTTGCCGAGTTCCCCAAAGTCCAGGGAGTAGCCGAACACCGCCGCTACGGTCTGCACCAGGAGCAGAACGGCGGGGATGAACGCCAGCCAGAAGTTCTTATTCTTGATACGTACAACCCAGTTAATCATTTTGTTTCCCTCCTTAAAGCGTAATGCCCTCGAACTCAGCGCGGATTTTCAGGCAACGGATGTAATTCCCCATGTGCTTTTTCTGCTCCTTCAGAAGATCAAGCGAGCAGTTGGGGGTGAACGGCAACGTTCCTGCCTCGTACTTCACGGTCATTGCGTCCAGTTTGTCGTACCGGATTTTTACCTGCTGGTACTCGGCCTTAAAGCGCTCCTTATAGTCAGCGCTTGTCATGCCCTCGATAGTGTCTTTCAGTTCGTACATTTTGTTTTCCTCCTAAAATTTAATTATGCAGGGGTATCTTTCGTACCTCTTCCATCACACGTTTTGCAGAGCCATTTCCACCAGCAGCGGCGTATGGCTCATATAAGTAGTCGTTGAGGTTTTCATATTCGTCTTTGGTGATGTATCCACGCTCTACGTATTTCATTCCCAAAAACACGATACGGTCGTGGGCCATTCCCACTAGCAGCCGAGTGTTCGCATCGTTCTTCTTCCGGCGGGCCTCCAAGAAGCCCCAGAAGCCCGCCGAACCCACGAACGCCAGCAGAATGGTGATAGCGGTTTTAATCCATTCGCTCAAATGGTTGTCCTCCTGTTTCTCAGCCGTTCCACCGGCTGTATTTGCCGTTGTCCACATGTACGCCCCAGTCGTAGCGGCCTAGACCGCCCCGGTTGGGCATCTTCTCCGCCTGTACCTGTTCGGCAATTTCTTGCAACCGAGTGGTCGAAATGTTCCCGCCGATGGGGGCAAGGTCAATTGCCTGTCCGGTCAAATGCAGGGAGTTCCACACGCCGCCCACCTCGGCATTGTGCTGCTTGCAGCGCACACCGGAGTTGACCTTTAGCGGCACACCGGCTCTCCGCCGGATTTCGTCAGCCAGCCGCACGGTTTCTTCGGCCATTTCCGCGGGGAAGCCGTTGCAATATTTCCCGCCGCATTGACAGCGGAACTCAGCACGCCGGAAGTACCGGATTTTGTTCCAAAACGTCCCTGTCTTGGCGTTTTCCATTTTGGTTGGCGTGTACATTTTCCCCGCTGCAACTGCCGCCAGAAGGGCGGTCTGGGTCTCCTGTCCTGGGGCTCCGTCAGCTTTCATCCCCTCCGCCGCTTGAAAAAGCATCACGGCCTGCCGGGTCTGGCTGCCGATGAACCCGTCAGGTGCGCCCACTGGGTAGCCAAGATAATCCAGTAAGTCTTGTATTTGTCTGGTTGTCATTTTATCCTCCTGCGTAACATAAGCCCTTTTTAGTTGACTAACTCTTTGGAGCCCTAAACTTCTTTCTTATTAACGTCCATGAGGTCGTTGTACTGTTCCTCGGTAATCCTGCCAGTTGCAAAGAAAATATCAATCTTATTCTTTAAATCGTCTGTCAGACCGTTTCTCTCTTTAAGTTTCAGTAATGTTCTGTATAACATAATCATACCTCCAATTCTGTAAGTGCCACTGCGTATTCTGAATTTACATATGCTTCTGCGGATTGAAAATCCATGTCGTAAATATAATTACGATTATCGTTTAATTGTTTCTTAACATAATTCCATCCATTGGCCATTGATATGGGATAATTAAATACTGCATATCCGTCCAACTCTTCTGAACCGACTGTGATGTCGGTTACTGGATAATATGTGGATAGTGATTTTAGGGATTTGGTTTGTTCAAGTGCTAAGTTTTCTTCAGTTGGTGTAGATAATACATAAATTATGTATGTATCTTGAGCTAGTTTAAGTGCTGTTTGCTCATCCGTAAATCTATCATCAACTATAACAACGGAAGAAGTATTAGGGACGTACGCATATCCGCTGCTTGTAGTCCAATTTGAACCTTTATATCGGTTCGATATAGGAACAATCGTATTATTTCCATTTTCAATAGCGATTGATAAAAAACCAATTCCGTTTGAATGATGACCATATACAATATCTCTATCATCAACATCTTTAACATTTATTCGATTTACTTTTCGACACAATTTCCCTTTCTCAATATCCAAATAATCACTAATATACTGTTGTTCGCCGATGGTTACATTGCCACCACTTGATACCGGAATTGCATTAAGGGTATATGGGATAATAACGGTCTGGGATTCTGTTCCATTTTCATTAAATACCTTCACCTTCGGATTTACAACACTCTTAATATCAACCGGATTATCAGGCGTTGGTGTTCCATCTTGTGAGGATTTTCCATACAACATCATGTCCATAATTTTACCATTATCAGAATCAGCAAGATGCGTTTCGCCCTGATTTGATGCATAGAATTTAGTGATTTTGTTAGATAAATCTTTTTTTAGCTGATTAACTTCCTCCCCGACTTTCTCTTGTGTCTTCTCCGCCACAACTTCTAGCTGCTCATCCGTCAACTCCGGCAAGTCAACGTCAACATACTTTTTAACACCTGCGCTGTCCACACGGTAAACGCCGCCCGCGTCTGCGCCGATGGTAAACGGCGCGCTGCTTTTGGGGTCTTGGTTTACTTTCACATCTGGCACCCAATATGCGGGTTCTTGCATTTTCTTGTTGTACGCCTCCACCAGCGCTGCCACCTGGTCAGGAACCTGCATTGTAACGCCGGATTGGTAGGTGTATTTAACACCATCAATAATACACGTCCACGGTGATGCGGACTCCGGAATTTTCACTGTTTTCATTGTTTTCATCCTTTCTCACAGCGGTGTCCAGCCGTCCGGCATCCCAATGTATGGAACATACCGAACATACTGTGCCCCAGGTTTAATTGCTTTTGCGCTGATAGCCACGTTACCGTTTACTGTCAGCGTTGCGCCGCTTGTGATTGTTTCGTCATTCGCTTTCAATTGCAGAATGTACCCACTTTGGGCAGTTCCGGTAATTGTCAGAACATCTCCCGCCGCAAGGCCAGCCCCGCTGGAAATTGCTTCTCCGTTCCTTGTGACAATTGCACTGGCATTTTCGTCAGTAGTGATAGTCAATGTATAAATCTGTTTTTCGCCCAGGGATGCCGTTCCATTCGCCGCCTCCCAGCTGCACCCGAGGGAGCTGTAGCTAGTGTTGTACCAGCTCGCCCCATCCACATGGATTGGAACTTCAATAGCCCCGCTATGTTCAACGCGAACGGTTTTTGCGGCAATGGTTGAAGTGCCGCCATATGTAGGCACATTCAGGCTGGTGCTGTCTGCCGACCACGCCCAGACAGTCACCCCGTTCACCGTAATCTGTCCGCTCCCGCCGGAGTACCATGTTCCGCCCATTTCTCCGCCGCTTCGGCTGAATTTCACCGTCACCGCCAGTTCGGAATATCCAGAGCCAATTGTTTCCGACCATTCCACACTCAATGTGGCCGAAAATCCTCCGCCAACATAAACATTGAGCACTCCGCTTTTTCCGGTTGCCATAACTACACCTCCCTCAAAAAGAAAAGCTTGCCAGGAATCACCGTTTCAGGGAGCGAATCGCCATAGTCAACGCCTTCCTTTAGAACAATTCCGCTGAACGTCACCGCGCCGGTCATTGCTCCTCCTGCTTTTGGCAGCGAATTTTCAGCGGTTTTTTGCGCGTTCTCCGATGCTTTCTGCAGCTCGTCAATGTGGTTGTTCAGCGTGTCCCGCCCCATCAAATAATCCGGGCTGTTTGCATCTGCTTGATTGTAGTCCGTCTTTGGGATAATCATTCCGATAGAAGCGCCGATGATTTTCATGCGCTTGTCACCTCCGTGATAAAGGCAGTCAGCGTAAAATCCTCCGCCGGTTTTTGGCCGATTGCCCATGCCGTTGCAGCACCATCGTCATTTTCAATATAGATGATGGTTTGCACAAGCTTTTCCATCTGCCCGCTGTCAGCCGTCAAGTCAACTTTGCTGTTGGTAGAAATCCCCTCGACGATTACGGATTGACTGAACGGGCTTTCGGCTCCTTTCCACCCGGAAGCAGGGAGTGAAATAATAACCCTTTTTGCCGTGCTGCCAACCATTGACGAAAAAGGGCCAGCAAACTCAGCGGTGTAGTTTGCCGTGTTTCCATATTGTAAGGCCATCAAAGAACCTCCTTGCTGCTGCTCTCCTGCACGCGGATTCCGGTCAGCTCCTGCCCTTCAATCACGCCGCCGTTCCACTTCACACGTACCTGAGCATTTGCTTTCATCGGTCGGAACTCAAAGCTTTCCGCTTGGGTTACTGGGTAGAACCATAGGCCATCCTCAAAGAGAATTTTCCCGCTCCTGTAGCTTTTCGTCCTTCGACCGATGGTAACTTCCACATCCTCCACATCCAGTGGAGTGATCGGCTGCCCTGCATTGTTTTTCAGCCGGATTGACAAATAATAACTGTCCCCCTGCATCATACGCCGCTACCTCCTTTTTTTACAGAATACCAAAGTCCGCCGAGTAATTCTAAACCCGGCGGACTTTATTTTTACCGTTTATGCCAAGGCGCTTTTTTCAGGCCGCTTGCAGCATACCCGTTGTCATAATACAGCGCATCCTTTTGGCTGTCGGAAATCGGAAGGCTGTCAATAAGGGCAAGAATTTCCTTCTTCTTGCTGCCGCTGTCTGTCTTCCCGTCCCCATCTGCATCCACGCCGGTACACTCCGTTCTTCTGCTTCTGTAGTCGGCAAACACATTCGGCTGAATCCCGGTTTCTTCAATGCTTTTGCCCAGCTCGTCAAGCTTTTTCGTATACGCTAGAACCTGTTCGCTGCTCAAATCGAAATCCGGGTGCTGCTTCTGCCAACGGTAGGCGTTCACCGTTTCTTCTGCTTCCTCCGCGTCCTTGCCGCCATAGCGCACAAGCGCATTTTTGAGCTGCTGTTCCGTGATTTCGCCGTCTATAAACGCTTCCTTCACTTCGCTGTAGTTTACGTCAAGGTCTTTCTTGCAACCCCATTCCCGCACGGTTTTTTTCGCGGCATCTTCACTTTTTCCGCCATAGCGAACCAGCATCTGCGCCGCCTTGCTCTCCGTCAGGCTGTTATTCAGGTAGGAATCTCGGATTTCATCGTATTCAATGCCGGTGTCTCGGACGCTGTTCCACTGCGTTACCTGTTCTTCCGCGTCCTTTTTACGCATTCCAAGCACCCCGTTCAGCTGTTTGATGGCTGCTGTCCGGTCGATTTCGCCATTCAAATACTGTTCTTTTACCGATTCCTTGCTGCCGCCGGGAACCTTCTTCAGCTGCTTTTCAAAGGCGCTTTGAATTTGCTTCCGACTGAAATTCCCCTCGGCCTCGATTTCTGCAAGAATGCGTTCCGCCGCTTTCGCATTCCCAGCGGCCTTTTCCTTTGCCGCCTGCCGAATCCGGCTGTCCTGGTCTGCCAGCGCTGTCACAACAGCATTTTCATACTTCTGTTCCGTGGAATAAGTGGTTTTCAACCGTTCCTGTTCTGCCTGACTGCCATTCACAATGGCGTGGTAAAGACGCTCTGTTTTTCCGTTGCTCCCTCGGAAAATAGCGGGAATGTTTTCCTGAATCCCATCCCAGATAGCTTTGCCTTTGGTGTAGGAATCGCTTGCTCTGGGTGTTGATACCGTTTCATAGGTATTCTTCACGCCTCGTAATTCACGCAGAATATTTTTCAGGGGGATGCCGCCCATGTTCAGCAAACCGGCTGCCGCATCCAGTGAAGCAATGCCGAATTTCCCCAGGTTCTCTTTCTTGGCTTCCTCGTCCTCCGGGTCTGTTTCCAGAAATTTCTTCCAGCTGTCCGTTGCTTTTTTGGTTGCGTTGTACATATCCGACACCAGACTCATGTCGTTGCGCTCCACGTCATAGCCCTGGACGATGCTCCAAACATCCTTAAAGCCGGGGTAATAGGTGATAGGGTTTACCCCGTCCACCAGTTCCGAAGCAAGGCTGCTCAGATATTTTTCCAGATATGTCTTTTCTTCATCGTCATCTCGCGCCGCATAGACAAGGCTTGCCAACAGCGAGTTCAGGATCAGCGCCGCCGCAACCGAGGAGATTTTCTTTCCGGCGGTTTTGAAGTTCTTCCCGCGGATGTCCTGCACCGCACTGCCCATCATATTGATGGTGGTGGTAGGCTCCGCCATGAAACTTGTCAGCATTTTCATGTAAACGCTCTTGCTTCTCATATTGCCGCTTCTGGAAAACACGCTGTCATACACCTGAGTTTGAGTGATGCACCTGGTAAAGAGCTTTCCCGCTTCCGTTTTCAGTGCCTCGCCGTTAAGCCCCGGGTGCTCTGCCTTGGTCTGCCGCTTGGCAGCTTCCCACATGGCAATCCATGTGATTTTGTCCATCTGTTCCGGCATCCAACCGCCGAATTTGTCCACGGCGGCCATAAAGCCCTTTGCATTTTCCCCGGAAAGCAGCTCTTGGGTGCTTCTGCCCATGTCCGTGTCAAACCGACCGATTTCCTTCAGGCCAACCACCGGCGCATATTTTTTCATTTCCTCCCAGGTTGCAGAAATTCCACTGATGCTGTCCACCTTGGAGCCTGCGAAATACTTTGCATCGATAATTGAAAACGCCCGCCCTACCGCGCTTGGCTGCTGAATAGCCACGCTCAGGCTTGCAGATACCGCCGCCTTCTTGAATCCGCTCAAGAACATATTGTAAACGGTCTCTCGGTTATCTGCCCTTACGCCGCCGTTCACATCCTTTAGGAAGGTATCTACATAGTCCACCGATGCTTCCCCGTGTTTCCGCAGCATCTGCTGCCGGATGCCGTCACCGGAAGTGTTGTAGTTGTACACCCTGTAGAAGTCCTCCATGGGCAGCGCGAAGTTGTGATACATGGCTGTGTCGTTCACATGGTTTGCCCAGGTTTCCATAAAACCGCGCAGCTCCACAGCGTTGCTGGCGTTCTTATCCGTTGGCTTCATGTGTCCGGCGTTTTTCTGCCGATTGCCGGGGGATTCCTGACTGTCTCGCACCCGCTCAGACCGGATGGCGGAGGATTTAATCGGCCAGTAATCCTTTTCCTTCGCCTTGCTCACGCCATAAAGCGCTCGGCTTACCTCGTTGTTCTGCTCTGCGCACACAGTGGAAAGATATTCCTGCATTTCGTTTGCATAGGCAATCTGTTCCGCCGTCAGCCCCAGCACCTGCCCGTTTCGGATTTGAATAACCGTTTCCAGCGCCAGACGGTGTGAGGAATAATCCATGTAATCCTTGCCGCCACGCTTGCTGCCAGTCAGAATGAACCCGCCTTTCGTCAAGTGTTTGAGATACTGCTCCCGCTTCGATGCCGCGTACAGGCTCATCCGCTCCTGCAAATCCAGCGCCACCTTTTCGCCGTCTGCCATTTCCACCTCTACCAGATTGTTTTCCCACTGGTCAAAGTGGTATTTGTCCATACACCCCAGCATAATGGCTCTTGCTTTTGCAAAGTCCCGATACCAGCCGTCCTCACCATTGCGCAGGTTTTCATAGAGCTGCATCATAACGCCGCTTCCCATGCGCTCAAAGGCATAATAGGGCTTTTCGTTGTTCCAGCTCAGTTTTTCCATTGTTTTCTTTAGCTTTCCCAGCGCCGGTGTCTTGTCCGGCTGTTTTTGGAACTCCGCCATTGCTTGCTTGGCTGTCTCTGCCCACCCCTGCTTTAAATTTTCGCCGTGGAGCTTGTTGGCGTTTCGGATGGTATTCAGAATAGCCGTGTACGCCCTGCGCACCGCCTGTAGCTGCTGGGTGCTCAGGTCTCCATAGAAGGTATCGCCAATGGCATTTTTGGCATCGGAAATAAATTCCAGGATGCCTTTATTGTAATCCTGGGTAAACACTCCCTTATTGACTTCCGCCAAATCGGTGTATGCCTGTTGCAGCCGCTCCAGGGCATTCTGAACCGTGGCATTTCGCCGTTCCAGAACATTTTGCAGCTTTGCTTCCGTCTCTGCAATGGCCTGGGCGTTTTTCACCGGGTCTTTCCCCAGCCGTTCCAGCTGTGCGCCGTACCGGGCGATCACTCGGCTGGCAGTCTCCTGCGCGTCCTGCTGCTTGATTGTAGCAATGGACTGCATCGCCATGGTCAACGCAGGCTGCAAGCTGTCCGGCACATACAGCGTCTTTGTGGGGTTCAGAAGCCGCCGGTTGAGGTCAGTAAGCACTCGCTCCAGCTTAAAGCGTTCTTCCGTCTTTTTGGCACTTTCCACCTTGGCCTTTGCCGCTTCCTGCTGTGCCTTCACTTTCTTTTCCAGCCTGTCGATATTATTCCCGCTGGTTTTGTATTTTTTCAAAAGAACATCAAAATTTTCTTGCCAGATTGCAGCATCTTCCTCAGTTTTGGAAAGTTCTTTCTTGATTTTTTCAAGGCTGTTATCCTGTTCCCCGTATTTCCGCAGCAGACGAATAATTTCTTTGCCCATTGCCGCAATCTTTCCGGTGTAGCTGTCTTCTAGCTTATTCATTTCACGCTGGTGTGCGGTAGCAATCTGCTCCCGTTCGGCTTCATAAACTGCTTTCATTGCTTTCGCTTCTGCATCCCGCTGATAGCGGTAGTCAGAAAGCGCTTGTTCCACGGCTTTCTTTCCGTCCTGCCGTGCCTGTGCGGCCTCCTGAAGCGCCGCATTGCGCTGCTTTTTCAGCTTTGCGATTTCCTCTTTCAGCTTGTCGGAAATGCTTTCAACCGGCTTTGCATCCCAAGCCATTGCAACGATTTTTTCAATCAGGTCTTTTCTTTCCGCATCACGATAATATGCCGCCTCCATGTCAGATGTGCTCCTGCTGTCCTTTAGCTTCTGCACCAGTTCCGCAAGTGCTCCAGGCATATTCATATCGGAAAGCTCAGAATCAAACTGGTCTGAAAACTGCGCCGCTGCCTCCTGCCAGAACTGGTCAAGGCTGGTGTTGGCATTCTGGTCAATGACGATGCTCCCGCGGATTGCCTTCTGAAAATCCTTCAGGCTGCCATAGCTGTATTCAATTTCACCAATCTGTCCCTCGCTCAGCCGCACACGCCGCTTTGCCATCCAGTCCAGCACTTCCTGGGCGTATTCATCCCGCTGTTCTTTCCGGTGCTCCTCCAACCAATCAGCGGCTTTTCCGGCTCGTTCCTCAATCCCATCCCAGGACACATCTGCATCCCTGGAAATGTAATTGTAGGTGTCTTCCAGCAGTGCTGCCAGTTCAGTGGTGCTGCCATTGGCGTTCCCCTCACGGATAAGCCGCGCCGCCAACTGGTTTAGGCTGTTTTTATCAAGGGTATAGTCTTTGTTGCCCCGCTTCTGAATTTGAACCAGCTTTTTCAGGTATTGGATTTCCGTCTCCATCCGTTCCATTTGCTCCTCGGCACTAACTCGCTTGGAATATCGAATATCCGGGGTTTGTGTCGGGTTTTTATTTGAGATGAGCTTCGCCTGCGCAGAATCAAGCACCACATAGGATTCCCCGCCAAATTCTTCATCTGGCGTAATGATTCCATCATAGCCATTCTCTCGCAAGTGTTCTACATAGGCGTTCGCAGCCGCTCGAATTGCGGAATAGCTGCCAGCCTCATACTCCTCCTGCGCTATCTCCGGGTCGTCGGAAAAGGACATAATTTCAGATGACAGCTCGTTCAAAGAAGATACAACGTAAGGATTCTCTACATTAAGATAGTACGTTGCCGCTTTGCCGCCTATCTGTTCGGACAAATCCTGTGTGTTAAACCAGTGTCCCACAAGAGCAGTTGCCGCAAGCCCAGCATCCACCGCATTCCCCAGCGTATTTTCACCTAGCCGTTGCCGGTCAAATGAAAAAAAGTTGTCGTAGCTGGTGTGGTATACCGGAATTAGGTTCCCGTCTGCATCCCGTACCTGACTATTCTTGAAATACCTCATCTGTGCTTCCGTCAGCTGCTTTCCATTGCTATTCCGGGAGGAAAATCTCAAAATTCCCTTGACATAGAGCAACTCTGAAAGTATATTATTCATAGAAGGAGTATCGCCGCCGGAGTCAACGCTTGTTTCAAGCGCCGCCCGGTCGAACGGCGTTGCTCCTTCTTTTATTGGGAGAACTTCATGGACATAAAACCTGTTTTCGCCACTTGCACGTTTGACGCAAACACCTGCAATATAATCCTCATCAGAAATCTTAATGGGTGCAGCAACAACCGCTGTATCATAGCCCCTGCCCTTCCAGTTCTCCCGATAATCTACAACCTTTCCACGTTTCAGTACGTCAGGCACAGCCATAAAAGCGGCGACTTTTTCTCTCCCGATTCCGTGGGAAACATCATCTTTTACGCCTCGCTTTCGCAAGATGATGCTCCCAAGCTCTTCATTTTCAGCGGTATTCCCGACGCTGTTAAAAAATTCCGACACAGCTTGAATTACATCACTTGCTCTCAAAGAGCCATCATATCTGGGAACACTTGCTACTGTTTCCATTTTAGCAACAGTTTGTTTATTCTCTCTGGTGCTGAACCTCATGCCCTCCGGGGCGTTATTTTTTTGCACATCCTGCAACTGGTAGTTCACCACCGCATCACTGGCGGCATCGGCAAAGGCATTCAGCGCGTCCTCGCTGCTTCGGATGGTGTCCCTTGCCAGCTGGGCAATGCTGCTGTCCGGGTTCAGCCCCCGGTAGGCTTCCTTTAGCCGTTCCACCAGCCCTTGTAGGAATTTCTTAATCTTCTCCCAAAGGCTCATGTCCGTCTGCTGCAACCGTGCAGAAATCCGCTCCATTACGTCCGTGTCCGTCAGCGCCGTTTCCATCATTTCCGCAACGACTTCGCTGTATGCCAGGTCATTCAGTTCCTCGGCACTCAGCTCCTTGTAGCCCTGCCGTTTCAGCGCTGCCGCCTTGGCGGCAATCAGCTCATTGACATTCACATCGGTTCCCACGGCTTCAAACAGGATTTCCGTAAACCGGTGGAACTTTTCAGGGCTGAACTCCTCCACAAAATGGGTAAACTCATGGCTCAGGGCAAAGGCCATCACACCCTGACCGTCTGCACCGGCATTCAGGTCAACCCAGATGCTTCCGTTCTCCAGGTAAATGCTGCCGTTTTCCATTCCGGCATTCCGTTCTTCTTCGGTGCTGTCATAAACGGTAATGTTCAGTCCCATTTCCGAAAGCAGCCGTGCCGCATCCATGCCGCTCTTTTGCTGCGCATTCAGCGATTCAATATTTTTGGCACTGTCCTTCACCGTCAGGCTGCCTTTCTGTGCCGCGTGCTCTCCCCGGTCAATTGTCTGCTGCTTCTGCCGGTTTTTTGCCCTCCTGCTGTCTCTGCCAGCCTCCCAGGCAGTTTGCCGAGTAGCTTCATCCAGCCGCATTGCGTTGCTGTCCCGTCCTATGGCGTTCATAGCAACGCCATTTCTGCCCGCGTTGTAGGCATCCAGCACTGCCACCGCAAAATTGGAATTGCTCAGTTGACTGTTTTTGGATGCTTCCAGAATGGTGTTTCCGGCCTGGGCATCAACCCCGATGGTTTCAATGGCCTTAAAAAGCCGCGCTGTCCCATAGCTGCCGAATTTCACATCCTGGGCGTTTACCTGCTTGCCCTCGTCCGTCAGCAGCACCATACCGCCGCCACCGGCGGAAGCAATTTCCGAGATGTTTACCGGGCTGTTGTCGCTGATAAGATAGCTCTGCCCTTCGGCTTCTCCGTCATAGTCAAAGCTGCTCCCATCCACGGATTGTTTACCCAGATTATACGCCAAATCAACCTGCCCAACAGTAAGAGAGCTAATCCCTTCAATGTCAGCAATGTCGATTCCTTCCTGCCCGGCCTTATAGGCTTTTGCCATCTCCTCCACATATCTGCCTCGGCTCTGCCCTGGGTAATACATCTGCTCGATTGCAAAAGCGTGTTCCTTCCCAAAGATGCTTTCTGCCGCTTCACTCAGCTGGTCATGAACCGCCGCTTTGGCGCTCTTTTCCGTTTCCGTCTCCCGTGTGCCGAAAATTTCCGGTGCCAGGGTATAGGTTCCGATATTGCGCACCCAGTCGCTTCCGCCGCTCTCCGAGCCAGCACGGCTGATGTCGTTCAGCAGCGTATCTGTAATCTCCTGGTTTTGCGCCATAGCATACCGTTCCGACATGGTGAGTTTTTCCCCTGTCAGCTTTTTCACAATGCCGCTGGCAATCAGCCCCGGATTTTTCTTTGCACCCAGCTGCTCTGCTTGTGCCGCAATCGCTTCTGTTACATTGGAGACATCCTGCTTTGTAAGCGCCGCAATGTTTTCCTGATAGATGTTGGTTAGCTTGGCGTAGTCGCTGCCCCGCTTGCCTAAATTCCCTTTTTCTGCTTTTGACTGTAATTTTGGAACGTCCTTATTTTTGGAACCCAGCTCCACCGCATTTTTCAGAATTTCGTCATAGCTGCCGCTGTCCACCATATCTTTGCCGATTTTTCTTGCATCACTGGTGGTGGCATTCACAATGCCGCCAGCGCCGCCCATCAAGCCGCCGGAAACAGCGCCGCCGTAGAACGACCAGAACGTGTCAATAGCCTGGTTAATAAACGCCTGTTTTTGGGCTTCCCCTCGGCTCATCCCATGCTCAACGAGTTCCTGGATGTTGTTCCGATAGTCGCTGTTCTTGCCTTCCAGCAGGGCATCAGTAATCAGGTTTGCAATGTCCGAGGCCACTTCTTCGCTGCCTTCGTTCAGCGCCTGGATCAGCGTTTTCTTTGCCCAGTCGCGAAAACCAGTTACGTTGCCCTCCAAAAACTGGCTTGTGAAGTATTCAACGGAATATTTCTCCGTGGCTGCTTCAATCAGGCCGGAGGCAATTGCGCCCAAGCCAATCTGTGTGCCGGAAGCGCCTTTTTCGTATAGCTCCTGCGCCCGCTGGCTTGCCGCAGAACTGCCCATAATCCAGGTGTACCCAGTTCCAAACAGCGTAGCACCCAATGCGCTGTCAGCGCCGGACATAACCGCCTGATAGGTGTTTGCCGCCACCGCGCCCCAGAATGGGGAATCAATACTGTCCACAATCTCCTGCGCCGTAATGCCGCGCACGGTATTTGCATAATCAGAAAGTTCATGCCCAGCGGAGTAGGGATTGAATTTCCCGGTAAGGGCGCTGCTCACATCCGCCGCAGCGGAGGAAACGCCGCCAAAAATATTGGCAGGGACAGTAGCCGCATTCATAACCGTCTTGCCAATAGCACCGGATGTGCCGTAGGTAATCTCTGTGTTGTAATTTTTGAAATCGCTGATTCTCTTGTCAAGGGTCACTTCCAAATCGCTCAGATATTGTTTGGCTTCGCCCAGTCCGTATCGGTTCAGAAGGAAATAGTACATTTTCAGCTCGTTGTCAGCAAGCCAGTTGTACCGGCTGATTGAAGTACCGCTCAAAGCAGCCTGTGCGTCATATTCGGTTTTATTCGCAAGGTATCGGCTGACCGGGTCATTCCGCTCAACCAGCCCTTTTTCCATGCCTGCCTCAGCATCTTCCTGAAAACCGTCCATATACCGGTATGTTTCATACCGCTGTACCTTGTTTTCCTGCTTTGCAATCAGCCCGTTGCGTTCGCTGGCATCGGCATCATTTTTAAGATTGTAATAAGCTGCTTTTGCCGCGTCATAGTTTTTCTTGGCGCGGTTATATGCCGCCGAATATTGCGTAATATCTTCTCCGGTAGAATTTGCCATATTGTTTTGCGCATTCTCAAGCTGCTGCTGCGCCTGGGTAAACGCAAGATAGGCTTCTTCAATCTTCTGCTGTTTTCCTTCCTCCGCCGCGTTTTGTGCTTCTCCTGTGCTGTCAGCCTTTGTTGCCTCTTTTTTCGTCTGCTTCGCGGCATCGTCCAGCTGCTTTTTCGCTGCCTCAAGGTTTTTCTCGGCTTCCAGATACCGCGCCTCTACGCCGTCAAAGTCACCATCTGGCACATTGTAGTAGTCTTTTTCCGCAGCCTTAAAGGCATCTTCTGCAGCAGCATATGCAGCTTTCGCCCGTGCAAGCGGACTGCTGTAGTCAGTGGCACTGATTTCTGGTACACCACCCGGCAGCTGTGAACCAAGTGCCTGATACTGTTCAGTGAAGCGTTCCCACCGGGCTTTTGCGTCCGCGAAATCGCGGCTGTCCGGCTGATAGCGTTTCTGGGCATCCTTCCAGTATTTCCGCTCTTTTTCGCTCTGTTGCAGCAGTTTCGCCGCATCGGTACGCAGTTTGATGGTTTCTGAATTTTCCTTTGTGCCGGTCGCATCCTGGTTGGCATATTTCTTCGGCTCAAGCAGCGGACGTTTCGGCTTTTCTACCTGTGAGCCTTTCAGAAGTGTGTCGATTTGGGAAATCCGTGTGCTGTTTTGTTTCCAAAGTGGGTCTTTGGAAGATAACCACTTGTTTTCATTTTCCAGCTGGCTTTTCTCGTCTTGAAGAAACAAAGCATCCTTATAGCTTTTCAGCTGCCCCAGGTAGTCGTTAATTCGCTGGTTCACCTGGGGTGTGCTTCCGGCTGAAAACTGGGCAGCGGCAGAAGGGCGGCTTCTTGCGCGCAGCTGCTCTGCGTAGGCATCGTCCATGGTTCGCAGTTTATTAACTGCCACTCTGCCAATCCTTTCTTTCTTCTCGTTGACAAGGTTGAAAAAATCATCACTAGACACATTTTCATACGTCAGCGGCTCTTTTGTCTTTGCCATAATCGTTTCTCGCTCCTTACTTCTTGAACTTCTTCGTCAGCAGCTCAAACGGGTTTGCGCTTCCGAACATCGGCGTTGCAATGCCGCTAGTCTTTTTCGTGCTCTCTTGCGGAGACGCAACATTAGAAACGTTAATCACTCCGTCTTTCCGCTTTTCGGCCTTCACATCGCCGGATGCAACAAGATCTGTCAGCTTGTCTAAAGAGATTGGTCCTCTTCCCAGCCCAATCACTCCGCTGATTTTTGCCGGTGTTACTGCGCCGCTACCGCCGCCCCCACCGCCGGAATAAACCACTGACTGTGGCTTTGTCCTGGCAAGAACCTCATTGACGTACTGGCTGTTGTACCCAGCCGCTTTCAGCAGCTCCTCATTGGGCGTAACGCCCAGGCTCAGCAGATAGTCCACCTGCCCCTGCGCCAGCTTCTGCTCGTTTTGGCTGACAGTGTATTGATAGTTCCGCTCGTTGGCAAACCGGTCATAATCCGCTGCATCCCGGCTGCCCAGCAGGTTATATTGGTTGTACAGGTCTTGCCCCTCCTGGGAATACTGGTCATAAGCCGCCTGGTATAGCTCTGGGATTTTTGCGGTCAACTGCTGCAAATATCCCTCATACGCTTGCTGCCCCGCATTTTGAGCGTAGCTGTTGCCATAGCCGCCGGTCATGGTTGCCGCCTGCCCCATGGTGTCCTGCATTGCCATTCGCCCCTGACGCACATATTGGTCTTTGTACATCTGGTAAAGCGCATCCGCATTCACGTCATACTGAAATGGCTGCCGGTTGGTGATTTTGTCCAGAAGCCCATTCAGTTTTTCAGTCCACTTGGACTGGTAAGAGCCGCCGGTGCTTTCAAGTCCCTGCTGCAAAAGCTGCTGGGCATTTGCAACATTGGCGTTGGCCTGTTGGCTTTGGGGCTGCTGAACATACTGCGTTCCCTGGTTCTGCTGCACCGGCTGGCTTTGCTGGTTCTGCTGTACCGGCTGCTGGTTTTGCACAGGCTGTTCCTGCATCTTTTTCTTGTCGTCAACGGTTTTAAACGTTCCCATTGTTATCTCCCTTCTGCTGGTTCTGACCCTTTTCCAGCTGTTCCAGCGCATAATTCAAATCCTGCACCAGCGCGTAAAGGTATTTCGTCAGCTGCTCCACCTGCTGCTGTGTGCTCCCCTGCACATTTGGGAATCTGAGCTTCATCAAAATCTGTCGCTCCCTTCCATGATTGTTTTGACAAAAGAATAAATCTTTGCGTCACCGTCACCAACTAAACGGAGCCGAAGCGTGTCGCACCGGCGTGGCCTGATTGGAACGCTAAAGCTTTTCAGCCCCATGCCAAAGGCCGTGCAAAGCTTCACCCATTCTTCGTCCTGGTCATATTGTGCGAAAAATTCAATGCGGGTCTGTTCTCCTGCCCGCATCCGAACGGAAATTTGAGAAAGATACTTTCTGTCAGGGCTGGATAGTCCCAGGTCTCCCGTTTCCGCCATCCATTGAACGCTTGTTTCCCCCGTATCGCCGCTTCCAAAAAGCGTGATAATATTCCTGTCACCCGCGTCAACCGCGTATAGCTCGCCCTCCAGGCTGGCAAAGGCGCTTGCGTGGAGCGCATCTTCCCGATGCCACATCCCTTTTGCGGTATCATAAACGAACAGCGCCCACTTGCCGCCGCTTTCCATGCTAATGTAGTACTTGTTCCCGTGTCCTGCCGCCACTGCATTCCCATAGGGTTCTGTTCCCAGTGCTGCCGACACTTCTACCGGGAAAGAGCCGTCAAAGGCACACACGCCGTTCCTGGATTTATAAAAAAGCGTTTCATTGACAATTGCAAGGCTGTTCCCGCACCCCGCCTGAACACCTCGCAGCGCCGTTGTCTGAATCTGGTATTGGCTGGGCATACTGCCATAAATTTTATGCACGCAATTTTCTTTGAAAAACAGCGGGTACCCCAGGTGGGCAGCAGCTCCGGTAAATGCACCGTCCGTGCCGCAGCTGGCGGCATAGCTGTCCGTGCTCAATCCTCTGAAGTCATTCCAGTTTCGGAAATCTCCCAGCTTACAGGCGTAGATTTCGTTCACCGTCTGTCCGTTTGCTGCCACGCCGTACCGGCATCCCCAAAGCCTATTCTCTGATTCAATTACGAAATCCATATTTGGGATTTTCCGGCTCACAGTAACAGCGCCCGCCTGAATCGCCGTCTCGCCCAAAAGCCCCACAACGGTAATCCAGTCGTTTCCCTTTGACCAAATTGTGTGGTTTCCGTTCAAGTCCTCCAGCCCAGGCACGGTTACGCCGGTGATGGAAACGCCGTCATACTGCGAAAATCCAGCCCCGATTCCGTCCACACTGATTTTGACGTAGGTGCTGCTGATTGTGACCCATGTTTTCGTAGAAGCGGTGTACCGTTTCAGGGCATTCGGCTTGCCGGAGGTGTCCAGCCAGTATTGCAAATCCTTTGGTTCTGCCGGTGCTGTTTCAGACACGCTCACACCGCTGATTTCTCCGCCGTCAATGCTGCACAGGGAAAAATGGACATTCCCGCTGCTGGTAAAGCTGGCTTCAATCTCGCCGTATTGGCTCAAGTCCTCGGTGTTCAGCCATTTTTTGTCCGGGAAAATAATCACATAAGCGCCCATGGATACAAGCCGCTTTGGGTTGTCCTCAGCCGCCGTACTCAAACCCATGGGAACCGTGCTTTCCCCATATATAAAATTTCTACCGTCCACATACCCAAGCTTTTCCTTGGCAATCAAGCCGTTGGGGCTTGCGGGCTTTGCATACACGCCCCTTGCTTTCCGGGGTGACAGCACCGGGTAGCTGTCCGATGTCAAGTTTTTCATGTCAAAAAATTCGCCGCTGCCAATCCGCAGGTTGTGGTTGTACCCCCGGAACTCCTCCACCACCTCCCGGCTGGAAGCCGCCGCCGCCACCGTAGGATAAATCATACGGTCCTCCTAAAAATACATCCGTCTTACCGCCGTCACCGGCATATGCTCCCGGTTATAGGCCGCCGCATAAGCTGTATACAGGGTGTTGTACATGGTAATTTCTGCGTTATATTTGTCAAATTCACCGTTTGCAAAGTCAATCTGTGCCGCAAGGTAGTGAATATATGCTTCGTCATAGGGGGCGGGAATCAGCAGCGTTGTGTCAATCGCCGTGCCCGCCGTGTATCCGTCAAAACCGGGGATTGCTGCCCCTTCGTGGGTGTCAATCACCTGCGCTTTAACCGTCCTGTCCAGCCTGTCCAGCCAGGCAATTTTCTCCGCATCCGTATAAGTGTTGTATTTGAGGCTGTCCAGCCGTTCCAATGCTTCCTGAATGGTCATGTCGTTTCCCTCCAATTCCAAAAAAGGGGAGCATAAAGCCCCCCAATTTTGTGTTAGCCGCCGATTCTTGCTCTGGCGGAGGCGTTTACCGCCTGTTCTTCGCCCTGAATATTGTTGATTTTGGCGCTGTAGCTGTCCACCGCCTCTACACTGCGGTGGTACTCCTCCGCTACATATTCAGGCACCTTGCTGGTCTCCCCCTTGGGCAGCAGCCAGTTCTTCCCGTTTACGCCAATCATAAGGCAGGGTTCTTCGTTGCTTCTGCCTCGGGGAATCCGAAGCTCCACCAGCTTCTCCCAGCTGGTTTTCTTTTCGTCAGCCATTGATTATGTCTCCTTTCCTCAGTTCAGCTCATCGGTTGCAGAGAAGGTGGAGCAGCTCATAATGCGCAGCACCCGTTCGGTGTACAGCACCGTTGTGCCAAACTCGAACTTGTAGCCCACGGTGCTGAACTGGTTCAGGGGACCTCCCACTTCTTCACGGCTCTTGATGATGGTTTCCAGGTTGCCGCCCTCCGGGTCAATGATGCCGAATGCGTCCTTGCCGAACATATAGCTGGCATAGGTAGCGCCGTTGGCCTTGTTCTTGTAGGTTTCTCCACCCAGCACCGGGGCAAACACGTTTTCGATAAACCGCACACCGTGCAGCTCGCCGATTTCGCCGTTGAAAATTTCGCTGGTAGCAGCGTACTTGTGGGCTTCAATCCAGTCCTTGCAGTTCCGCAGGTCGTAAGCCACAGAAGGGGACACCACGCAGTAGTATTTTCCGTTGATAGTGGGCACGCGGTTCATCTTCATAATGCGCACCGCCTTGGCAACCATCAGTGGCGTGAACATACTCATGACTGTTGCGCTTGCTTCCATGGTGGCGCAGCTGGTAGGTGTGGATGCAACAGCGTTGGTTGCAAGGGTGATGTTGTCGCAGTACAGCACGTTGGTATTGGTCAACAGGCTGTCTCGGATAAGCGTCTCCTGGGTCTTGCTGGCAGAAGCACCCATTTCCTCCGTTGCGCCGAGGATGGTGTTGTCATAGGCGTGGAACTCCAGGATGTCAGAGATGGCGGCGAAAGTTCCAAACTGGTCAATGGTTGCCACCTTGCTGCTCATGCCGAACTTCTGGCCGGTGGGAATCACGCCTTCCTGAAGCTTGGAGGCGTTGGCAAAGGTGTTCCACTTTCTCCACTCCATGGTAGTGCCGTGGTTTCTGGGCAGGTTCTGCTTCTTGGCGAACTGGCCGTAGTAAGCTTCAATTCTGGCATTTTCCAGCAGTTCCGTGTCGTAGAACGTCTTCATTTCACCAGACATCGTGTTCTTGGTGTCGAAGTTCGTCTTCTCGCCGGTATAGGCGTTGACATAGGTGGTGCTTGCATTCACCAGCGTACCGGCTTCCGCAAACAGCTGAAGATTCAGGGTAATCATTTTGATTTCAAACATTTTTTATTCTCCTCCATTTTGTTTTTCGGAAGAGAAAACTCCGTCACATTCCGGGATAAATTTTCTCTCCCCTGGCAGCTGCGGCACGGATTCTGGCTTTCAGCGCCTCCCGCTCCTGCCGTGTTGCCTTTGCGTAATCGAATGTGGTCACAGAGGAAGCCTGCCGGTCAGCGCCCGCCTCATCCGGTCTTCTGGCGTTGGCCTGGACGGATGCCGTCAACTTTTGGGATGCCTCCTGCAACGCCTTTTGCACCGCCGTCTGAACCAGCTCGTTGTGATGAGCGGCGAAATAGGCCGTCTGCAAGGGAACCGGATTGTCCGGGTTGTCCACCATGCGGCGGAACACCTCGTTGCTCTCCCGTTCGGCCATCAGGTCGAAGTTCGGAAACAGCTTTTTCATTTCCTCCGCTTCAGAAATCACCCTGGCGGCGTGTTCTCGCAGCCGCTTGTCCTGGATGCTTTCTTGCTCTGCTTGCTGGCTCTGCCGAATCTGCCGGATGGTGTCGGCGCTTACGCCAAAGGCGCTTGCCTCCTGTTCCTCCCGCTGGTGGTCTGCTGCGTCTCCCACCGCCTTTGCAATGGCGTTCAGGTCGATGTTTTCGGCATCCAGGCCGTATTGCTGCGCCAGAAGGGGGGCAATCATGCTGGTGAATCCCTCCGCCTGGCTGGCCTTGGCAACCCTGGCTTTCATGGTTTCCTGCATGGCCTTGTTGTAGTCCGGGTCTTTCATCAGCTCATCCCAGCTGGGCTTTTCCGGCTTTCCTGCCTGTTCTTCGGCCTGTTCCGGTTCTTCCTCTTTTTTCTGTTCGGTGGTCTGCGTCTGTGCCGTGGCGTCCGGCTGTGGCTGGGCTGCCGCCGGAGGAACGGTCTGGCCGTTTCTCTTGGCTCTGGCATCCCGCCGTTTCGCCCATCGCTCCACTTTGTCCTTTGGAACATTCAGTTCCAGTAGTCTTTGCTGTTCGGCGTCAACAGCTTTTTCGCCCGTTTCCGCTGCCGCGGCTGCCCCGCCGTCCGCCCCTGCGCCGTCTCCGGCACCGTCTGCAAACAGCTGCAAGTCCAGCAGCGCTTTGAAAAATTTCATGAGTAAACCCTCCGGTATTTTTCTGCCGCTTTCGGGGCGGCGAATCCCACGGTTATATGATACGTTCCTTTTTTTCTGATTTCTAAACCCACAGCGGGCATAAAAAAATAAGGCTGGCAAATGCCAGCCCCATTTCTCAGCCGTGTACGTGATAACTTATCACGTCCGGGTATTTTTCTTCTAACAGCGCAAAGCCGATGCACACCGCTTCAAAAAAAGCTTTTACAATGTTTTTGTACGCTCCCGATGGGACGCATGAAATCTCCGCATCCCCGTTCTCCAGCCGGATTTCCGGTTCTGCCACCTTTCCCAGCCGGTGCAGCTGCGCTACATTCTCCGCCAGCGTGTAGGTCAATGTCGATACCGCCGCGCATACCAAATCTTGTCCCGCCGGTGCCGTCCCTGCATGGCCTTTTACCGTCACCCGAGGGAATTGTCGGTTGTAATCAATAGCCACCATCTCTATGCCTCCCCGCCGGTGCTTGCCGCTCCCGCCGCCCGCTTTCTGGCATTTTGCACAATGGTTGGCTCCTGCTTCTGAATGCCGCCGATGTTGTCCCCCTGGTAGATGCTGGTCGTTCCAACCGTGCCCCCGGTGCCCCCGGCCATGGTGACGTTTACATCCTGGGCGATAGTCTGTGCCGCCTCCGGTTCGTATCGTTCTGCCAGCGTCAACGCCAGCTGCATATATTGCAGCAGCTTTTGATACATAGTGCCCTGCTGGCTGATTTTCTGCATCAGTTCCGCCTTGCCCTCGAAGTCCATCATGTCCATGCACTGCAGCGCCTGGTCTGCCATCTGGGGGTTAAAAAAGCCCAGATTAAAAAATTGCAGTGCCAATTCGTTTTGCGTGACTTTGGTGTACACATTGTGCTTCTGCGCGGAAATTTTAATATCAAAGGCAGGAACCCGGTATCCCATATCCATACCAAAATCGTTGCCCTGATACTGGGGCTGGATGCCGCTGTTGTCGTAACTGACGAACTCCTGCGCGCCGTATTGCCCCACAATCCGAAACTGCCTCGGCGCATCGTAAAACTGCCGAATAATTTCGATGCAGAACTCCACAATCTGGGAATATGCCCGATAACTGGCCTGGGTGCTGTCCCGGCTCCCCTTGCCGCTGGCCTCCTGCAAGGCGGCAATGGCACTGGCTGCTGTCACCCCGCTTTGAATATTGCCGGTACTGGTCTCCGTGTTTCCGCTGGTCTCTCGCAGCTCCTGGATGGTTGCCTGCATCACGTTGATGTAGTTGCCGTCCAGAGGGTTATGCGCAATGGGCTTTAAGTATGTCTCGTCCACATTGGGCAGATGCACAAAGGGCTTGCTTGTGTCGGCCATTTCGTTTTCGTTTACGCCACCATCACCCCGGACGAAATACCGGGGCGTTGCCCCCACCATGGCGTTTTTCACAAAGGCGGTTTTCAGCAGGTCAATTTCCGTCTGAGGGGACTTGCAAATATCGATGTAGCCATATCCGCAGGGGCTTCCCTCGATGGGGTACAGGGCATCAAACACATAGGGGTATTTGCCGTGGTCGTATAGCCCCCTCTCCGCCATTTCCGGCTCGTTTTCAGTGGCATATAATACCGTGTCGCCAATGTACTTGCAGTATTGCAGCGTCACTTTTCCGTTGACCCGCTTCCGGTAATACACTTCAATGACGGTGAATTTATCCTCGGTGCTGACCGTATCGTCATACAGGAACTTCGCCGACACAAAGCCGTTGCTTTTCAGTTTACTTTCCAGCTCGGGGTATTGCTCCACCAACACCTCCTTGTCTCGGAGTTCTGTGTGAAACAGGAATCGGCTCTGCTGGATGTCCGTCACCCCCGGCTCCCAGTAGATATTCAGCAAATTCACATTCTCAACAGAAATATCCCCAAGGCCGTTCAGCTTGTTCCTCGACCACACGATTTTGTAAACCCCGGTTCCGGTTTTCAGTTTTTGCCACATGGCATCGGAATACGTCCGTTCAAACTGATTTTGTTCCAGCACGCATGGGATGATGTGGCTCAACATCTGCGCTTCCTGCCGGTCTCCTCGCTCCCGTGGGAGGATATTCGGTTCCGGGTAGCTTTCCATGGCATCCGCGTGTTTCGCCACAATAACATTGTGCAGCCAGCCGGAGGAGGACACCCACCCGCCGTCCTGCCCGATTCTGGTTTTTTCCAGCTCCTCGGCGCTGTTCCGCAGCTTCCACCACTGTTCGCTTGCCTGGATTCTGGCGGTGGTTCTGGCCTTGCCGCCGTTGTATTTTTTCAGGATGTCCGTAAATTTAAAAAGCTGTTCCTGCCCGATTGGCTTTGCCGCCATGCCCTCCGGCATTGTCCCCTCGGCAGGGAGAAGACCGCCCTTCCCGGCAGCCGCCAGCCCCAGAATACCGCCATTTCCCATTTCTTTACCTCCGATTTTTATCAAAATTAAATTGGTTTAGCGGGTCACCATACACCAGTTCTTCCTTTTTCGCCGCCATCGGCTTAATTGGCCGGGACATACACATATACCGCACTTCGTCCGCCACATGGTCTTCCATGTTAGTGTCCAGGTCTTCCGGCTTGGTCTGGCTGTACATCATCAGCGGGATTGTCCGAATGAACGCATTGCACCCCTCAAAAACATACATCCGCGCATAGCCGTTGTCGTCAAATTGCAGCCGATAGTGCATCTGCATCCACCCCGGAATCCGGGCATTGTCCCCGGGGGAAAAATAAATGCCATACCGCTCCGCCGTTTCTGCAATGCTTTCTCCCCGGCTGGTGTCCCAGATCGCCGGGTCTGCCACACTGTCCACAATCTTCCTGCCCTTTAGCCATGGGTGTTCATTTTCAAGCTCCCGAAAGCGCCGGAATTGTTCGTCCGGTGACCATTTAACGCCCTCATTCGGTTCTTTCGTGCAGCCGTATATTTCTAATATGCGGTATAATACCCCGTCATAGTCCACCGCCCAGTACCCCAGCGAGAAGGGCTTGCCGTACCCAAAGTCATACGACCGCATGATATTCCAGCCCCGCCGTTCGCCGCTGCACAGGTCAAACGGCTTAATGACGTGTGTCCACCGCCCCTGCTCCCGGGCTTCTTCCACCGTGATTCCGGCTTCACGGCACTTTTTGGCATCCGGTTCCAATCGGAAATCCTCAAAAAACTGCCCTTCGTACACATCCCACTTTCCGTAAAGCCACGCCTCCCGCAGCTTCGGCGGCAGCGTTTCCAGCTCTGCCACATACTCCGGCTGGGTTTCCATCAGCGCCCGGTTGTCCTGTACCAATGCCTGTGTAAAGCTGTAATCCTCCGGCTTCTCCGCCTCCTCAAACCGCCGGTCAATGAACAGCCGCTTGATATAGCCGTGGGAAGCGCCGCCAGGATTGCAAGTATAGTAGGTTCTTTTCGGGAAATTATTCACACCACGCACACAGGCGTTGATTTTTTTAATCCATTCTTCCTGCAATTGTGTTGCTTCGTCCAGAAAAATCACATCATATTCTGCACCCTGGTATTGCCCCAAATCCCCATCACAATTGCAGTAGCCGAACTTTATTGTGCTGCCGTTTGGAAAAGTAAACACTTTTTCGCTTTTGTTGAACTTCGCCAGTCCGTGCAGTTCTTCCCGCAGTTGGTTAATGTGGTTGTTAAGCAGTTCCGGGAAGGTGCGCCGGACAATCAGCACTTTGATTCCGGCATATACCGCCGCCAGAATCTTGGCCTTGGTGCGTACTGCCCAGCTTTTCCCCCCGCCTCTTGCCCCGCCGTAGCCAACATGACGATGGCCGTCCGTCAAAAAGCGGTACTGCTTGTCACTGATTTTTGATAGGTCAATTGTACTCACACTTCAAACCCCTCTGGCAGCCCGCTGATAACCAGCTGTGCGGTGTTTTTACTATCATCGTCTCTGTCTGCCTTGCTCCGCAATGCGGCAATGCGAGCCTCCTGCTCTGCCTGGTCACCTGCACTTTTAATTCCCACAATTTCCCGGATGTCCTTGACCGCCGCCGTCAGCGCACGGATGTCCTTGGGGGTGATGGCATCATCCTGCTGCAAGGCATCCAGCACCTTGTCCAGCATCAGGCCGGCGGAATCGTATATCCGAGTCGCCATGTCCGCTTTTGCCTGTGCGGCGGCATCAGCTGCCAGCGTGGCCGATTTGTCTATCACCTGTTGGCGCAGCCCAACCCAGTCTTCCGCCTTTGCCCGCTTCCCTAGTGTCCGCAGCGGCACCCTATATTTTTCTGCTAACTGCCTATACGTCACGCCGCCCTGAATGTATTCGTCTCTGGCTGCCGTCCAATCCACGCTCCGTCACCCCCTTTTGTCCATTGTATCAAATCACCATAGCGGGCGCTAAACCCCGCCGGTGTTCGCATTTTGTGATATTGCCTATATTTTGCCGTTTTTTATTGTCTATATTTTCATCTTGCTTTGTCTTGCATTGTATCACAATGTATGCTATAATCTAGATGTAAATCAAAGGGGCGTGAAGCCCAGAAAGGGAATAAAAATGAAGGACTACCGCGAAATCTACCTGAGCAAGTTTGGTTACCGGTTGCCAAAAGTTCTTTCGGATTTGGAAGGCACCGTCGGCCTTTGCGGGTTTGACCAGATTATCCAGCAATACGCCAAAACCGCAGAGGACAGCGATTTTATGTCCTTGTTCAGCTCAATCCCAGTCCCCGACGATGCCAACAGCATCCGGTCTATGCTGGTTCAGCGCATCAACGAGCTTTTCTTTTCTAAAATCTCCCGCGAGCGGGCGCTGGCAATCGCTAACACAATGCTCATGGCAAGTGACGACGTCTCCGTTTCCATCGTCTCCAACGAGGAAGACCTCACCTACAATCTCTGTGGCTTTGTGGCAACGTGGAACAAATTCCACCCGCAAGAGCCTCTGGTTCCACCTGCCATTGATTGATCCCCCCCGTTAAATTTCCGTCCCGCCACGGAGGTCACGATGGCAAGAGGGGGCATCGTTATATGGCTGACCGTAAAAAAATCGAGTCAGGCCAGCGCTATAATCGGCTGACCGTCCTGAGGAAAACCGATAAACGGCTTTCTGGTCATGTTGTGTGGGAATGCAGGTGTGACTGCGGGAATGTGGCTTGTGTAACCTCGACGCGGTTGAAATCAGGTGAAACAAAGAGTTGTGGGTGTGCTGGTGCTCACGCAAACCTGATGGACATCAGCGGCCAGCGCTTTGGCCGTCTTGTCGCTCTGGAGGCAACTGAAAAGCGGCTGGGAAACAGCGTGATTTGGAAATGTCAATGTGATTGCGGTAAAGCCGCAGAAGTAGCTGCAGTCAATCTGCGAAACGGCAATACAAAAAGCTGCGGGTGTCTGTCTTCTGAAGCCCACGCAGACGCTATGGCCGCTTTTACGCGGCCAGCAAGGTCGCCAGATTACGTTTGCGGAACCGATATTCGGCAGCTGATAAAAGCACCCCAGAGCAACAACAGCAGCGGTGTCACCGGTGTCAGCTGGGACAATTCCGTCAAAACCTGGAAAGCAGAAATCCGTTTTCGTGGGCGGCGCTATTACCTCGGCAGCAGCAGGGATAAAGCTGTTGCCATCGGATACCGAAAAGCCGCAGAGCAGCGCATCCACGGAGAATTTTTGGAATGGTACTACAAAACTTATCCCGAAAGGAAAAAGGAGGCATTAGAAGTGGCCGAGAAAACCTGTAACGTCACCATCCGCCTGTCACCCGAACTGAAGGAGCAGCTTCAGCGGGCAGCAGAGGCAGAAAATCGAACCGTCTCCAATTTTTTGGAGAGCCTGATAAAGCAAGCGTTAAATAAATAGCACAAAGGGAGGAGGCCGAAGCCCCCTCCCGATTTTTATTCGTCTTTGTCCTTCCGGCTGCCCGCCACCAGGCAGCACACCAGCAGGAACGCCACCCCAGCCAGCGCCAGCACCGCACCCGCCACAACCATTATTTCCACCCCCAGATTAAATTCTGAATCCACCCCGGCAGCGGTAAATTTATCGTTGCCCGGATGATAGCCAGCCGCAGAAATCCGTAGCTGTACCCCAGCGCCGCCACAAGAGCAATGAAAATCAGCATTGCAAGAATAATTTTACGTTTCATTTTTCCTCTTTTCATAACGAATTTTAAGTTGTGCAGGGCACAGGTCTACTTCCGGCTTTCGCTTTCCAGTCCAACGCAGCCCGCCAGCCTGCCCCACACATTTCCACCCTGCTGCCTTTAGACTTGTACCCGGTTCGGAATCCAGTATGTAAGTAATCAGTTTCTTGTAGCCCATAGCCCTTGCTGCTCGCCAAGCAGCGGCGTAGAGCATAGAACAGGCATTTTTCGTTCCATCCGTTGCCAACCGGTTTACCTCCAACGTCCACCCATCATCCAGATACCGGGAAACTGGTCTGCCAACGATGGCAACTCCTACGATGTTTTCGCCATCTGTGCAGCCGATGGAAAACTTATGCCCAACAACTGGTTTATGATGTCGGTGGTGCTGCTCCACAAAGGCATTGGCTTCCTTTAGCGTGATTGGGCATATATCTAGCATTTGTTCATATTCTCCTTCCCGCCCGGGTTGCCCCGGGCTTGTATTATCCCCACTGGTCGGCCATTGCGGCGGCGATTCCGGGAAAGGTCTTGCTGCGCTCTTTCGCCGTCCTTTTTCCTTTTTTTGTCCATACTCCAGGTCTTGCTGCCCCTCCGTGCGGCGAGGTTTCGACCCACTTACCGGCAGGTATAACCAGTTCCGTAGCAAAAAGTATTGGAAGATGTTTTAACCACAGACAAGTCGCCTTAAGGTATTCATGGCCAAACATATACGGCTGTATAATCTGGCTGTACGGCGGCAGCCCAAAAATTTTCAACGGCACTGGGTTCTCAACGGCTATTCTAGGAATATCAGCATTCAAACATTTCAAGAAAAATTCAGCAGCTTCAATTCCTTTTTTGTACCGTTCCATTTGAATTTTACCATTGATTCGCAGTCGGTTCCCACCGGCTTTGCTTAAATATGTGCAAGGCGGGTGTGCAATCAGCAAATCCCATCCCCCTACATCATGTGCCTGTCCGTCCATGGTGGTCACTTGCCCCCCCCTCGATGGCCTTTAGAGCATCCCCCAGGATATGCCATTCGGGATGACCGCCGCTGGGCTCCTGGATGTCGCAGGAGTAGGCTTCATGCCCCTTGCCCCGGAATGCCTTGCAGACGGTTTGCGATTCTTCACAAGCCACAAGTACTTTCATTTCTCGCTTTCCTCCTCCTGAGAGCGCACAAATCTCAGCCAGTAGTCTAAGCATTCCCGGCAGATAAGCTCATATCCTTCCAATTCATCGAAATGGCAAAAGCTGCACCCGGCATAAACCCTTGCCTCTTTTTCGTCTTCGTTCATTTCCATAGTCAGTCCTCCTCAAAGGTTTTTTCTAGCATTTCATAAACCTCGCACCGCTCGAACTTGTCGCAGCAGAACGTCCTTTGCTGAATCTCAAAATCCTGCTTCCGCCGGAACCGCCACCTCAAAACGCTGGCATCCGTTACACCTTGGCAATCGATCACCCAGCCTCCGTTTACATGGCAGCAGCGTAGGTAAAACGGACATTTGGCATATAAGTCGCGCCAGTTGGTCGCCACATTAGCCGCCCCCCTCCTGCTCGTCAATCGGTTCTGCCAGCACCCGCCTTATGGCTTCCAGCTCTGCCTCACCCAGCTCGCCGGACGCGCCTTTTGGCAGCTCTGTCTTTTTTGGCTTGTCTGCCCACATCCCACTGGTGAGGTATCTTGTAAGCCCCGGCACATATTGGCCATCATCTTTTGACCAGTCCCGGCTGTTCTTCCAAGTTGCCAGATTTTCAGTCGCCTTGACAACATCGTCATTGCCAAGGCTTAACATGGCCGCCGTGTCGGTTAAATTTTGCAAGCTCCCCCGCCTGTGTACCGGATATTCCTGCCACAGCTTTTCCAGCAGTATGCTTGCGGTTTCCCCTTCTTCTCTTACTCTATCTCTATCTCTTTCTCTTTCTAGCTTCCGGTTTGCTTGCGGCTGATTGTTGCTTGCTTCGGTTTGCTTGTCGTTTGCTTGCTGTTTGCTTGCGCTTGAACTCCCGCCAGCCCGTCCTGCCTCAGCCCGTTTTCTTGCTTTATCCAGGATTGGTTTGATGGACATAAAGGCTGCTCTGCACCCTTCTTGCAACTTTTCCGGCTCTTTTTCAAAAAGCGCGTATTCGATAATCGCCATCAAGAATTTTTCACGGTCAGCTGACCGCGTGAACTGGATAACTGTTTCGTAAAACGAAACATAGAATGTAAATTGCTTTCGTTTTTCGTTAGCCACAGCAAACCACCTCAATTTTTTCTGCAAGCCGCGCTGACTTTGATGTTCGCAGGGACTAACCGGCTAACTTTATTGATAAAACGTCCCTCATGACTGGTGGCGCTGCTCAGGTGCAGCAGGTAAATTTCTCTGCATTTTGATAAGTCAAGCGTGCATAAATATTCACACAGCACATTGATGTCCATGTGTGTGTTCGCGATTCTGTGCCTTGTTTTTTCCGGCATCTTCTCGCACCGTGCCAGTATCTCCGGGTCGAAATTAGCCTCAATGGCCAGGATGTTCACCCCCGGAAACTTGTACCGGATATTAACTGTGTCCGTGGCAAACACCAGCTTGTCCCCGTCCACCCGGCTTTGAATCAAAAAGCCCAGGGGTTCGGCACAGTCGTGAAAAACCGCAAAGGGAACCACATCCATGCTCCCAATGGAAAACTGCTCCATGGAGGCGCACACAGCCGCCCCAGTGGCGTTTAATGCCTCCTTCGTGCCCTCACTCATGTAAACCGGAATGCCGTCCTTGATGACTTCCAGCGCCGCCTTGGCGTGGTCTTTGTGCTCATGTGAAATCAGGCATCCGTCCAGTTCCGCAATCCTGAACCCCAGCAGCGTTTGCAGCGTTTTGTGGGCAAGCCCGGCCTCAATCAGAAGCCGGGTCTTGCTGTCACTGACGATGTAGGCGTTGCCGGCGGAGGACGATGCCAACGCCGTAAATGTCATATGGGACACTCCTCCGTTTCCGTCTTCTCCGGCTCCTGCTGGACATCCACCACCGTTTCCGGCGCGTGCTGCTTCTGCCATTGGGTGCTGTCCTTCACCCGGTTCTGCGCCCATTCCGGCAGCTTGTCAAAGGCTTCCTGGCTCCACGGCTCCATGTCGAACCGGATCAGCTCACTCACCGGTTTCCCGGCGCTCATACCCTTGGGCAAACCCATGATGGTGTCGATGTTGGCGTATTCCCCGGTGTCGTTCAGCACCACACCCAGCATGGCTTCCTTTCCCACCATGTCATTTGTATCGAAGTCTCCGAACTCCTCGTTGCTGAATTTCTTCCCCTGCCAGCTCTCCACGAATTTGCGAAGGCCGCTTTTCTCGCTCTTGCTGAAGGTGAATTTCCGGCTCAGAAGCCGTGGCTCCTGCTTGCCGTCCACCTCGATGAACTCACCCACCAGTTCAAATGTAAACATCATCATGTTGACATAATTGGACTTATCCTTGAATTTGTGCAGCTGCTCCCCGATGTCAATGCTCGCCACGCAGATGGCGGAGTAAGTACCGGGGGCTACAGGTGGGATGGTAGGCTTTGCCTTGTCTTTAATCTTAGCCATGATTGATTCTCAGCTCCTTGTCGTTTTCGCTGACTACCAGGCGGATGACCTGGCAGCCGGTTTTTTCCAGTTTTGTTACGCTTTCCGCGTTGTCGATGAACAGGGGGACGCTCACGCCATAGGCGGCGCTCAGGGTGTCGATGATGTCAATGCCCACGTTGATTTTCATGCCGTTGTTCAGCCCGGTGTAGGGCACACCGTCATAGGTAACGTCGCACCGCTCCTCCACGCCGCCGTTGGCCTGTTCCCGGAATAGCCGGAAGTTTGCCAGCTTGAAGTGGTGGTTGATGCCGTCTTCCAGCGCCCCGGCCTTGAACCGGCTGAACTCGTCCGCCAGGTACAGCAGCTTTTCAACCTCGCTCAACGCCGCTGCTGCATCCCTGGCGTTTTCACGCAGCTCCTGAATACGCCCTTGTGCATATTCCAGGGCGCTCTTTTTGCCCAGGATAGCAGTCTGCTTTTCAATTTCCCAGTCAATTTCCCGCTGCCGTGTCCGCAGCCCAGCGGTGGTGCTGTCTGCCTGTTTTTCAAGAGCTTCCAGCTCCGCTTCCTTCTGGGTAATCTTTTCCTTTGCCGCCGCTCTCTGCTCCTGGTAGCCGTCGATGTCCTTAACCGTTGCTGCCTGGGATTGTGCCGCCGCAATCCGGTCTTCCAGTGCCGCAATCTGTTTCTCGTAACCCTGGATGTCCGCCACCAGTTCTTTTTCTTCCTGCTGGTATTGTGCCAGGTTTTCCTTTTGCCGCTTGCTGTCCGCCACCAGACCGTCCATGGCCGCCTTCTGCCGGTCTGCCCAGGCGCTCACCGCCGCGTTCACCGCGCTTTCCGGGAGCCGCTGGCCGCAAGTGGGACAAGTCTCCGTTCCCTCGTACCGTTCGGCGCGCTTCTTCTTCCATTGTTCCCGGGATGCTTCAATGGCCTTTTCGCACCGGCTCTTTTCCAGCCCCAGCCGTTCCAGCTGCCGCTTGGCAGAGGCAAGATACCCTTCATTCTGCCGCAGTTCCCGTTCCAGTGCCGCCACATTTGGCTTTTGTGCCTCCTGCTCCATTCGGTAACGCCGGTTTTCCCCTTCCAGGCTGTCCAGCGCCATCTGGCTCTCACGCACTTCCAGCCGCTTTGACTGCACCGCCGTGTTCTGCCGGATGGCCAGCAGCTCTGCCATAATGGCATTTTTCCGACCGGTCAACACCTCCAGCTGTTCTGCCGCCCCCTCAAAGTCCAGCCCTTCCAGGTCTGCGATGGTCTTCTCGCACTCAGAAATCCGGGCGGGGAGTTCGTTCCGGTCAGCCATCAGTCCCTTTTTCTTCTGGGTCAGCACTTTCCGCAGGTCGCCCAGCTCCATCCGCCCCAGGGCATCCAGCAGCGGGCAGAACTTCGCGCTTTTTTCCATAATCTCCCGGTCGCTCTCCGCCCCAAACAGGCTGAAAAGGGTCTCCCGCCGCTTCGCCCAGGGCATTACCTCCGGGAAATAATTGACCGTGGTCAGCAGCCGGAAGGTGTCCTCGTCCACCAGTTCCGCCACCGCCGCCTTGTAGGCGTTCTGCTTGCATGGCACGCCGTCCACATAGTAATCGCTGGTGTTGCCGTCATAGCTGGCTTCGCTTGACCCACGCTTGGTGCTCCAGATTTCCCGGTACGTCCGCTTCAAACTCCGCTCCTCGCCGTCCGCCAGCAGCACCGCTTCCACCTCCGTCACGGCCTCATGGTCGGCCACCTCGCCGTTTTCGTTCAGGGGCTTAATGTCGATGTTCTTTTCTCCGTTCCCGGCGCTGTCCTTGCCGAACAGCAGCCAGCAGAAAGCATCATAGATGCTGGTCTTGCCCGTGGCGTTGTCACCGTAGATGCTGGTGTCCTCCCCGCCGAAGTCTACCGTCAGGTTTTTGTGACACTTGAAATTCTCCAGGTGGAGCCGAATCAATTTAATTTCCATCTTGATTTTTCCCTTTCCGCCATGTTATAATGGCTTCGTAAATCTTTTCCTTGCCGCTTTCCGGTCTAGCCCACCGGAGGCGGCTTTTTTAATCACTTTGCATCATCCAAAATAGGCTCGTCTCGCTTGATTGCGATTCCACCCTTGTACGGATAGCATCGAAACGCCGCTCCTACCGGAACTATTCCGGCAAGGTTGCCTACGGAAAGATTTGCCGTATTGCCGCAGTTTTTTGTGAATGTGTTGTGCGATTCGCTATTGGATGGCAGGAATACGATAAAACGACTGTTCATTTTAACCTGGATTCGTTCTGCATCCGCCATCATCTGCGCAGCGAGTTTATTAAAATACGCAACCAGAGTGTAGCTTGGCCGGTAAAAGTATACTGCGGGGAAATCAAATCTCAGTTTTTTACCAGGAATGACTTCTTCAAACGCTTCTTCCTCGCTTATGAAAATATCCATTGACATTTTCCCTTTCCGTCATGTTATTTTTTTATGCAATTGCCGCCGCCGTGAACACCGTCAGGCTCAACGCCAGCAAAAAAAGCCAGTTGTCGGTGAACGCTCTTGCCAGCAGAAACGCCACCGCCGCAGCGCTGAACGCTCGCCCTGCCGGAATCACCCGGCTCACATATTCCCGCTTTTCTAGCTCTGTCATGCGTTCCTCCACAACCAACGGCTGCCGGTGGTGAACCATGCGGATTGCTTCATCCGCGTCCCGGTCAAACCGCCGCTCCTCCTGCCGCTTCGCTAGCCGCGCTTTCATGGCAGCGATTTCAGCGGGTGTCGCGTTCATGGCTGCCTCCTTTGGCAAAAAGCCGCTCCATTGCAACCCTTGCGCCTTCCGCATGGCTGTATTGGTCTTTTGGGCTGCACCGGGCTGTCGCGGTTTTCACAACGGTTCCGCCGCGAATCATCCTTGCCGTTGTTATGTTCCCGTTAAATCGGATGACCACTCTCAGGCCGCTTTCTTTCTTCGGCTTCGGCTTGACAAGCTCGGAAATCCAGGATTCAAGGAAACACCAATAACACCCATCGGTGGGAATCGAATATGCTTCTTCAAATGTGTAGCGTGCGCCGGTGCTGCCATCAACAGCACTCCGAACCGTCAGCGTTTTGCCGAGGTACTGTTTCATGTCGGCCATAAAGCCGAGGTGGTTCGGCTTTTGACTTACAATCCGCACCTTATCTCCCACTTTGTACTTTGCCATTGTTTATTCCTCCCTTTGTTTTTTCGTTCTGCTGGGCAGCTTCCGCAGCCCGCCGCTCAGCCGGTGGACGATAACGAACTCCTCGGGAGTGTCCTTCACCACCAGCCAGTTTGCGTCATTCAGCCGGTAATACCGGATGTGCATCCGCTGTGCCACCGTTGGCTTCTTTCCGTTCTTCATCCTTCGTCCCCCAGGTAATCTTCCGCCCACTTTTCAAAGTCCCGGCGGAGAATCAAAAAGGTGCGCCGCCCGGCCTTCCCGGTGCTGATCACCTTCCCGAAGGGGAATGTGCCGTCCGCAATCCCATCAGAAAGGGTTCCCTGCCCAATGGACATTCCCCGCTGCCGCATCTCCTGCAAAACGTCATTAACGGTCATTCTCGGTTTCATGGTTTTCCTCCTCCTTGTAAATTTCGCTCCCAACACTGATTCCCGAGGCAAAAGCCTCCATCACCTTGCTTGCCAACTCACGCTTGTCAACGGGAATATTCTTCATGCAAGCCGCAGCTTCCGCTGCCAGCGCCTTAATCTTCTCCGGCATGGTTTTTCACCTCCTTGTTGATTTTTCCGCCCCAATCTGATATTCTGAAAAGAAAACCAGAAAGGATTTTTCTTATGGATGATTTGAAGTTCTCCGTCCTCTCCCGCATCCAGGAAGCCCCCACGCCCCGTGCGGAGCTCCTGGCAGATGAAAGCACCATCAATAGCACCAGCAAGGCCGTCAAGGAGCTGCTTGGTGCCGGATTCATCCGCCAGCCCACCGGAACCGATTCCTACGAGATTACGAACCCCGGCATTGCCGCCCTGGAAGCGGAGGAATCCCGCCGCAGAACGGAACGCATAAATAAGATAAACAACCGCATCGCCGTCGCAACCCTCGCCGTCACCGTCATCTCCTTGCTGCTGCAATTGCTATCGCTAGTGCTGCCAGGAAACTAACCACCAGCGTAACAATGCTGAGCGTTTGCGTAACCAGTGCTGTCCGGCTTGCTTTCGTCCGCCGCAGGTGCTCCAGCTCCGCCTCGTGGCGTGCAATTGCATTCGCCAGCAGCTCCGTAACGTCGCTTTTCCCCTCCGCTGCCTCCTGCATCTTCACCAGCAGCTCCGGCGTGATCCAGATTTTCTCCAGCGCCCGTTTCCACTTCAGGTACTTCCGCAAATCCCGGTTCATCTCCTTCACCTCCTTCTCTTAAACTGTGTCATAATAATACATCAACTCAGTCCTAATGTCAAGCGATAATTTAAATATTTTTTAGACTGAGTTGAAAATTAAACTTGATTTCAAGCATAGCATATGCTATACTTTAGACACGTTAGTTGAAAGGAGGTGTAACTGTGGAAACTATCGCGAGTAGAATCATTGAAGTCTGCAATGATTGTGTCGGTGGAAATATGAGTGCGTTTGCTCGAGAAATCGGTGTCACACCGGCGTATATTTCAAAATTAAAAAACGAACCAGACAGAGTACCCAGCAACCGCACAATAAAAGAAATCTGCCACGTTTTCAAGGTAGATGAGGTATGGCTTCGCACCGGCATCGGAAGCCCGAATATCAAGAAGTCCCGCAAGGAGGAGCTGAATGCTATTTTCAGCGATGCCCTGGAAGGCGTTTCCGACAAGGATAAGTTTCTCCGCGCCGTGGCATCCGTCCCAGATTCCGCCTTCCCCGCGCTGGTAGAGTTTATCCGAACACTGTCCGCCGAATTGGGAGAATAAAAAAAGCCCCGCTGCCCAAAAAGCAGCGGGGTTTTGTAAAAAATCTTAAAGTTCAGCGCTCCCGCAATCAGGGAGCGTCCTTTTTATTTCTTTATCTAGTCTGCCTGGAAGCGCTTGACGGCGGCAATGGTCCCGCAATCAGGGAGCGTCCTTTTTATTTCTTTATCTAGTCTGCCTGGAAGCGC
>ERZ1034878.128-NODE-128-length-40155-cov-6.002344_pt1 | contig 40155 bp, 41 predicted proteins | sample MGYA00520593_ERZ1034878 | MGnify/ENA primary metagenome ERZ1034878 (study PRJEB33766, sample SAMN09781724) | gut metagenome | biome: gut microbiome | host: Homo sapiens | place: Madagascar | study: EMG produced TPA metagenomics assembly of the PRJNA485056 data set...
ATATGACATCATTTCTTTTCAAGGAATGAAAAAATCTTGCACAATAAAATGTAAACTTTGCGGGCAGCAAATTACACTAAATCAAGCCAACTATTTATTTAATCGCAACACTCCTTGCTCTTGCCATACTGAGTTTTCAGATTATAAAGCAAAAGCAAGCTATTTGGGGCAATGTTTCGGCTTTTCAATCATGGACACTGATAAGATTACACCGAATAATATCACCACTTGTTGTAATCAATGTGGCACTTTCCAAACTCGTTCTATGACCCAAATTGCGATGGCTCCCTCTCATTGCCCTAATTGTGATAATTATTCCGCTACCAGAGAAGCAGGTATATCGAAAGAAGAAGCTGCGCAGCGTCTTAAAAATTTTGATGAAAATTATACCTTATTAGAATATCAAGGGTATTCTAAACCTGCTTTATTGAAGCATAGTTGCGGTTTTGTTTTCAAAACAACAAAGTTGGCCGAGCTAATAAGTGGGCATAATAAAGGATGCCCGAAGTGTAATTCCACAAAAAGCAAAGGTGAACAGCAGATTGAAAAATATTTGTCTGTTCACAACATTGAATATATTGCGCAAAAGACTTTTTTGCCGAATGGAAAGCAATATTATTATCGTTTTGATTTCTTTTTGCCTGTATATAATATTGCTATTGAGTATCAGGGTGAACAGCATTATCGAGAAAATGGTTTCGCCCGTGAAGGACTGGCCGCAATTCAACAACGGGATGAAAATAAGCGGCAATACTGCAAAGAACATGATATTATATTATGGGAAATTCCTTATACTCAACTAAAAAATATTGACTTTATATTGGACTCAAAGTTCAACGACTATGACGATAAGTCAGTAGCTGAAAAAGCGAAGTAGGTTTTATCGAAAGATAATGATATAGTCTAATCTTACATGAAAATGTAAGTATAAATGATTCGTGGTTTCAAATTAGAGATGTCTGATGCGCAGCACATCACTGACGTATACAGTGAGGTTGCAGCCATATCAGCCAGTGATACCCAAGAACTCGCTACCGCAATGAGTAAGACCGCATCTTCTGCGGCATCTGTGGGAATGAGTTTCGAAAATACTACGGCAATGATTGCCACAATGGTAAACTACTCTGCCCCTTGTGCGGCGTGAGCCCACATTGAACTCCGAATATGCGGGAAGTTACGATAAGCAATAACTACCAAGTAATATTAGCAATAATATTATGGCAATGAGTAATGTCAAAGGTATGGTAAAAAGGTTATTGTTCGTATAATCCGCAGAGATAGCGAAGTTTAGAAATTTGACTTTTTTTGAAAAAGGTGTTATACTATAAACAAAAAAGGAAGTAGTATAAATGCCTTACACAGATTTTTTTAAGCAAATAGATACCGAAGAGAAGGCTTATTGGTTAGGCTTTATTGCTGCTGATGGAAATATCGCGAAAGATTTTTCTGGGTGTTCTATTGAATTGAAGCAAAGTGATTTTGAACATTTACAAAAATTCGCCAAATGCTTTGATAATTACTATCCAGTAAAAAAATGTGAACGACAATATCCTTCAGCAAGAATAATAATTACTTGTAAACAATGTTGTTATGACTTGCAGCAATATGGTATTACTCCTAATAAAAGCCTTACTCTTCAAGTTCTAACAGATAAAATTCCTCCTGACCTGCAAATTCATTACATTCGTGGCTATTTCGATGGAGATGGATCGGTTTTTTGTACCCATCCGAATCGGACAGATGGATATAATTATGAAGAGTGGGGTTGTAATTTTGTTGGAACGGAGTATACATTGCAATTTATTCAAGGTTATTTTCATCTTTCAAATAAAGTAAGAAGAAAGGGAAATTACTTTGAATTAGATATCAATGGCGTTTTACCAGCATATGATATTTTGACTGCAATGTATGAAAATGCTTCTATTTATTTAGACCGGAAAAAAGCCAAGTATGATGAACTTCGAAGCTCTCAGAGACTAAGTGAACTTGTCAGTAAGCGGGATTACGCCGCCGAAGCAAAAGACACTTCAATTCTTGTTGGCTTCATTTTAAGTGGGGCGACCATTCGCTCCAATAAAGTTGTTAAACAAGCTAAAAAACGAGATTTATTAGTATATACGCAAAATATTTTTGAACAATATCATTATAAAACTGAGTTAGTTGAATGCTCTACAAATCATGGACTTTCTTATCAATTACGAGTGCAAGTTAGTCCAGAAATTGCTCAGCATTATAAGCATCAGTTTTATCCGAATGGGAACAAAATTATCACCCGGCATCTGCTAAATGAACTAAATAATGATGCTTTATCAATTTGGCTGACTTTGAATTCGCACCCTGTAGATGCAGGTATTGCTTTGGGCACGATGAAATTTACAGAAGAGGAAAATTTATTGATTCAAAAATATTTCCAAGTGGCGCATAAAATAAATCTCAATTTACGCTGGCAACGAGAGAAACCTTATTTATTCTTTCCGCGTGCAGCGACAGAAGTTCTTTTGAATAAAGTTCACGTTCCAAGGAGCACCTCGTGACGAAAATCACGAGGTGATTGTATAGTCCAACCGATAATTTATCGGCAAAGAGGCTACCCGTGAGTCGGCAACGAACATTGGTAGCGCGATGAAGTCAATCATTAGCCGTATGTCTGAGATGAAAGCGGGACTTTCCCAAGATGAAAATGGCGAATTTCTCGATGCAAGTAAAGTAGAAACAGCCCTAAAATCCGTTGGTGTTGCTCTACGCGACAGCCAAGGACAATTTAGGGATTTGGACCAAGTAATTATTGAGTTAGGCGAACGTTGGTCCAGTTTGGACAGCGCTACAAAGAGGTATCTGGGAACTATAATTGCCGGCAATCGTCAGCAATCCCGTTTTCTCGCCCTTATGGAGAACTATGAACGTTTTACTGAAATTCAAGAATCTGCTATGAACGCAGAGGATGCCAGTGTTTTGCAGTATGCAAAGACGCTGGATTCACTTGAAACCAAACTCAATCAAATAAGTAATAGCTTCCAACAATTTTATATGTCTATACTAAATGGCCCAGTAATTGGTTCTTTCCTGAGTTTCCTCAATTAGATGATTACAGGATTTACTAAACTGGGTAATTTTAGTTCATTATTCAATATCGTTTCCATTGTGAAGGGCGTTAAAACTTTGGCGTCTTTTTTGCTAACGACATTCTCTAAAACAGGCTCAGATATTTCTGTTCGCTTGAAGCAATCCTTCTTGGAAACTGTTTCCATAGCAAAAGATATCGGCGCCCGCGCAGGCGAGGCATATGGCTCCAGTTTTGCTTCGGCCGCAAAAGCCGCTATGAGCGGCCAGCCCTCTTCTGGCTTATTGGGTTTGCCTGGCCCAGGAGAAAGCGGTGACGCTGCGAAAGGTAGCTGGCTGAGCCGCAATGGTTCCAAGCTAAGTCTCGGTCTAAATCTCGCTGGTGGTGCTTTTTCTGCTGCTGGCGCGGCTTTATCAGGGAGTGGACACACAGTCGCAGGTAGTCTTAGCTCTTTAGTGGGCGGTGCCGCATCAGGGGCAAGCACTGTTTTTGCGCTAACTGGTGGTAATCCAGTTGGCCTTGCTATTGGAGCTATTGTTGGCTCTTTAGCTCAACTGCCTGCTGTTATCAAAGCAATTAGTGGTTCACTTGAACAAGAAGTTGAAAATCTAAAGAAAAAAACAGAAGAGCTAAATATTCAGCGTGTTGAGGACAAGCAAACCGCTGAAGACTTGTCTTCTTATATTGAAAAGTATAATAAGTTGCGGGCCGCCCAATACGATAGTGCTGAGGCTACGCAGGCATATATTGATGTTCAGAATGAGATTGCAGAAAAATTCCCACAATATGTATCTTATTTTGATGAAAGCGGTAATGCTATCATTGATATGTCTACCGCGACAGATGATCTTAGCCGCGCGCTAAAAGCCGCAGCCGAGAGTTCTGCTGTTTATGCTCGTCAGTTGACAGAGCAATATCGAAAAGAACTTGAATTAGCCTAGCAAAAGGCTGGATTTTCTACTGAAGAATATGTCGCGTCTTATTCTGCTCCTAAAGGTCTAAATTTCTAGACTGTTATGAATAGCAATAAGCGTTTTGGTTTAGCAAATCAATATCTTCCTGGTGCTCAAGGTAATTATTATAAAAATGATTCATTTAGTCTTTGGGATTTCTTACAGAATGAGATGAATTTGGCGGGGCTCTCACCAAGTGATTCTGTAAATTCCAAGATGAAATTCGCAGCCAATCTTTTAGGATATGATTCTCTAAACGCAGCTGTATAGCAACTTAACAATACTGAAACGTCAAAAGAACAAAAAAATACTATTGGTACAATTATTAATGCCATTTTAGGTAGTAATGCTCTTTCAGTTACTAAAAATGGAAAACGATTAGAATATACTATTTCGCAAGAGTTAACCGATTTATAGAAAGCTGAATCAACCTATAAGAACAGTATGCCTAGCGGCATTGCTACAATGACAAAAAGCTATGCCGCTACTTATGCTGATGTAGGCAAATATGCTAATACATTATCTCGTTTTAATGGTGAAGATGCTCTTATTTCTCAAATGATAAAGGATGCGGGTATTACCGATCCTGAAAAATATAAGCAAACAAATTATGACGAATATGCTGATATTGTTGGTAATTGGTTATTAAATGCGGAAGATGGCTTAGCAGATACTTTACAAGAGTATCTTTCTAACTGGGATTCTGTAACACAAAATCAATTATATAAATTCATAGATGATGCCATTGGTGCTGAAAAAAATCCTCTTGATGAAAAAATTGCTATAGCCATTCAAGAACGTTATCAACAGGCATCAGCTGATATAAATACTAGCTTAGAAAAAAATATTAAAGATATTATAGATGAAGATAGACAAAAAGATTATGATAATCTTTTCAACAGTGGCAATCTCACCAATACACAAAAGACACAAATAAATAGTGAAGTTGTTGCTACAAATAAAATAATTAAAAATGAAAATCAGCAATACACCGACATGCAAGTCGAGGCCGCAAAATCTCGTCAGCAACTAATTCTTGATGCTTATGCAGCCTTAGAGGACACCAGTATCACCGCCGCTCAAAAGGCTGAATTCGAGTCAGCACTCTATGAAGACATCGGCACTTACGACTGGGCGAAAAAACTAAAGCTATTAGCTGATAAATATGGTATTCAAATCAAAGGCATCGACAATGCCGTCTATGAAACTTTGAATACTCGTTTGGCCGCGATGATAGATAATAGTGAATTATTTACTAACTTATCTTCTGCGGTTGATAGTCAGTTTGGCTCAGGTTTTGGAACACTATCTGACGCCAAGCAGATGCAACAAAAACTTGGTCTTTCTGGTAAAGAGTTTGATGATATATTCGAATGGCGCGATAGTGAAAACGCTTATTTCTTCAAAGATTGGAATGAGACTTATGAAGAAGTAATTGGTAATACTACGGAGCAACTTGCTACTTTACAATCTTTAGGCCAAGCTTTAAAAATACTTGTTGGGAACAACGAATTTGAAGGAATGAATCAAGCGGAAGCCTGGGATATCCTTCAATTAACTCCTGAATTTTAGGTGTTAGATGAAACTACTAAGACGGCCCTAAAGGATTTATGGAATTCTGCTAATTCAACCGCTGATGCTATAAAGGCAGTAGTAGGGGCTCTTGCCGGCGCGGCTTTAGGACTATCAGATACATTACGTCAAAGTGGCGCTACTGAAGCAGAAGCAACCGCGAAATCCGTTGCTGCTGAACTAAAAAAACGCCGCAGGGATTTTTCTTCTATTTCTGAATTTGAAGACGCAGCAAAATACTTCAATACTGATAAAAATGGGTATGATACTGTAAAACTCCGCAACGAGACTGGTCTTATTTATGATAATATGACTGATACTCTTACGAAGGGTCGCGAGTATCTTGAAAAGCAACTGGCCGCGAGTAGCGATGAAGAATATACAAAGAACATCCGAAAGCAAATTGATCAAATGAAGTTAGATACTGAAGAATATGTCAAAGGTCTAACTGGAAAGATTACTCAAGCACAAATTGATCAATTAGATGCTTATGGTATTAGTACGGCTAATTTGACTGTAGGCCAGAATTGGGAAGCAGTTCAGCTTGCTTGGAATGAGAAAGCAGATACTTTAAGTAAAGAAGAACTTGATCGACTCAATGCCATAAAGAGCGGTGCAACTCAATATTCTAAAGCCTCTACTGCAAAATCCGTGGCTTCTGATATGGAGAATCTTCTCACTGCCATGGCAGAGGGCTCCGAAGTAGCAGTCAATGATTTGGTGGACATTTGGGAAGCATTAACCGATAAAACCGCGACTGATGAGAACCGCGCAACTATGGAACAGGCTATGGCGGGCGGATGGCAGTCTGTCGCCGCGTATCTCCAAACAGTTATTATAGAAGCTGGCTATAGTAATGAATTGGCAAAAGCTGTTGGAGATATGTTCGATGCAATCATTGATGCAATTCGGACAGGCGCCAAGAGCGGTATTTCTGCTCTTAAAAATGGTGCTTCTGGGACACTTTCTCGTGCAGATATTACTGATTTGGCAAAGCGTTCAGGTGTTTCTGAAGAAACTATAATGGCTGGCGCGACAGGCGGGCTTGAAGGTTATAAACTTGATACGGATACTCTTCTGCAAATTGCTGGTAGCTTGTCTTCATAGAGCCCTCTTTATACTCGAGACATTGCTTCTCAATTGATTGATACAGGCATAATTAAGAGTTATGAAGATTTACAAAAACGGATTGCAACGGTTAATAAACAAGTTAAAGAAGGACATTCAGAGCTGGAAGATACACTAAAAGTTCTTGAGCAAATGGATGATGTTTGGAAGAACATGTCCGATAATGCTGATTGGTTTAATCAAGACATTTATAGCGATACAGATGACAAATTCCAGGATTATGTTTCTAAGATTGAAAAGGGCGCAGAAATTATGCGTTCTATTCGTGATGGAGACCAAATTGAATGGGCCGATGCAAATTGGATTACCTCTATGGTCAGCCAAAGCGAGACTTTCCAAAATACTTTAGCCGCGAATGGCAAATCTCTTTTCGATTTCTACGATGCAATTAACAAAGCACAAGACCTTTCTACTGGTAAGGTAGATTTTGGTAAAGCATTAAAATCTATGAATATGTCCTTCGAGGACTTTGGCGAAGGATTCGCCGAAAGCGCTCGAAACTTTGCAAAAACCCGTGTTGAATATCTACAAGGTCTACTAAAATTCTTAGACTCTCAAGAAGCGTTTGCTAATGCTTTGAAGGATAAAAGAATTACGGACGCCTTCAAGGCATTGGGTGAAGCTGCTGGTTAGGGCGCAGAAAAAGCGGAAGAAGCTATTAACAACCTTCGCACCGTATTGGATGAGACTGTAGCATCTGCTTTTGGCGAGGGAAGTACATTCGCTAGCACCTTCCATATGGATATCATGGATCTCATCGGTCTAAATGCTGAGACTATTGGTAGTTTGAAAGGAAAAGCAAAAACAGCATTCCTTGAACTTGCTTCTTCCATTCCTAATTGGTTATCTGATGCCTTGCTCAACGCAGAATGGTCTGATACAAATGATCCTTCCGTCTATATGCAAAATGTTTGGCAAGAACTTACAACCAAAATTACAGATTTTGCCAAAGAGCATCCAGATATTCCAATTGATATTTCTTTGCTCCCGCAGGTAACCACCGATACTGAAAAAACAGAGTAGGCTGGTGAAGAGGCGACAAAATCTGTTGCTGACGGTTTCACAGATGCAACTACCGCAATTAGTAACGCGGAAGAAGCATTCAAAAACTTCGGTCAAACCGGTCAAGAAGAAATAGGCAAAATAAAAACAGCAATGACTGATTTGGTCACCCAGTTGAATAGTTTGAAAGAATCTTTCAATTTGGACACTACTGAAGCTCCGATGGAGATTCAGCTCAAAGCTGTTATAGGTGAGTATACCAACGCTGAGGGAATAGACCCGAATAAGCAAGTAGAGGACTTGGGTGCAACAGTTGGTTCTTTTGCTACAACCTCAGAAGGGGCCACCAGTAAAGCCAGTCTTGTAGATGACTTAGTGGCAACAGTAAATGCGTTCCTTCCTGCCACAGGTGTTGATGCGAATTCCCTGGTAAGCGATTTGACGGCTATTGTCAACCTTTCTTCTAATCCAGAGGACTTATATAAAAACATCGTTGCCTATATGTCAACGAGAAAGGTTGATGTCGCGGTTCAACTTGCTAACAGTGGAAATGAACAAGAACTTACCACGCTTTGGCCTAATCTAACTACAGTTGAGCAAGCCTTGGTGAAAGTTAAGACGCAAGGTACTGCCGCGGAAACTACAGTTAGTAGTGTTATTAGCAAATATAATATACTTGGTGGTACTTCACTCGCTACAAGTATGTTAGTAGGAGCGGCAGAAAAAAGCAACCAAGGAAATTTAGGCAAAACAGATGAAGCAGTTGGTGATATTTCTACAAAGTATGGCGACGTCGGCACAGCGGCAGACACGGCCAGTTCAGCTATTACAAACGCGGAGTCCACGAACCAAGGTAATATTAAAGCAACTGGTGATGAAGTAGACGCCACCAAAGGTAAATTAGATACCATGGCGAGCGGGGACTATACAATTACTGTTGGTGCTAATACGATACCTGCAATTACTGCCACAGAAGCTCTTCTTAGAACAATCAACTCTAAATCAGCTGTAGTAACAGTAAAGCAAATTACCGAATACGAAGAAAAATTTAGCGGTTCGACTCCTTCTGGTTTGCCTAAAACCAATACGCCTGGGAGTATATGGTCAACGATTACTAAAGGCCACTTTGGTAATATTTTCAAGAAGAAAGACGGCGGAAAATATCAAGGCACTGTCAATGATCTTGGTCCTGCTTATGCTCAAGGAACCAAAACTCTCGTTGGCGAACTTGGTCCTGAATTGGCTGTTTATGATAACGCCTATCATCTACTGGGCCGCAATGGTGCAGAACTTGTTGATATTCCCGACGATGCCATCATCTTCAATCATAAGCAAACTGAAGGTATTCTCAAAGGACAAGCGAATAATGGCCGCGGTAAAACTGTAAATGGTCAGCCCGCGTTTGCTACCGGTAATGTAAGTGGTCCTGCCTATGCGAGTGGTATTGCTGGTGCTCGTGCTGCTATTCAAGCTGAAATTAGCATGTGGCAAAACTTTATAAACGCCACCATGAATGACCTTCTCGGTTCTGCCGGTGGTGGAGGTGGGGGCGGTGGCTCAGGTAATACCCTGAAGGCCCACATTGAAGACCTTGTTGAATGGTATAATCTAACTCGTTAGATTGCTGACATCGAACAAAAAATCAACAATATTATCGCCAAGCGTGCCAACATCACAGACGGCCGCGCATATCTCAAGAGCTTGCGTGAGCAACAGCACCTGCTTGAAGGCCAAGCCTTGGTTCAAAAAACTCTACTGGGCTACCAGCAAAAGCAACTTGAGCTACAGGCGGAACAAATCAATACCCACGATATATGGAAGCAATTTTTCCACGTAGGAAGCGACGGTCTGCTCCAATACAATATGGGCAATGAAGTCAATGGCGGTAAAGGCACGCTAACGCTTCTACAACAACTCAATTAGATGTCTGGCGCCGATCAGTTGTCTTACATCAAAAGTCTTGGTTATTCTTATATTACCAATGATGGCGAACAACTTGATGGTGAAGACCTTATTTCTCAGTTCTTTGAGGAAGCACAGGCACAAATCGACAAGTATGATGAACTTCGCGATACAGTTGAAGAAACCGATGAAGCTCTCTCCAAACTTGAATCTTCTATCAATGAGATTGAACAAGAAATTCGAGACAATCAGAAAGAACTGGAAGAAATTATTTACAATACATTGGTTGAGGCTTGGGAAAAGCAAATCTCTCAACTCCAAGAGCAAACCGATATGTTGCGTGAAGCTAATGAGGCTTATGTAAATGGACTAAATGATGCTCTAAATAAAGAACGCAATCAATATAGTCAAAATAAATCTATCAGCGATCGCCAGCAACTCCAGCGTCAACTTTCGCTACTGCGGCGGTCCGGTGGTTCCGCAAGCCAGATTGCCAGTCTGGAAGAACAACTCAATTCCGCACTAAAGGAAGAATACTTCTCTCACCAGCAAGAAACCATCGACAGTATCAAAGAAGCTAATGATAAGCAACTTGATGCTTTGAACAAACAAATTACCCTACAACAAGAAACACTTGATTTCCAAAAGGAAAATGGTGTTCTGTGGACAAAGGTATATGAAGTATTGGCTCAAAGCGATGGCAAAATTATGGAGTTCCTAATTCAGAATTCAAGCGAATTTATTCAGGCTTCTGCTTTGGCACAAGCCGATATGCTGAATGAAGAATGGGCAAAAAGAATTGGTATTTACAAGGCAAACTCCGAAGAGGGTTTTGAACCGTATGTTCAAAAGGCTAATCAGATGTTTGCTACCGAAGCATGGAATAGTGCTGAAGGCCCGCAAAAGCAATCTATGTTCAATGCTCTGGATGTTGCTTCTCAGAAAGCACTACAAGATTACTTCGCCAGCGCATTCGCAAATGAAATGTTGCGGAATGGTGGGGATGAAGCTGCGGCTTATGAAGTTGCTCGTCAGGATATGTATCAGAAATTGTATCAAGCATACAATCAAATGAAAAATATTCAGAACACTACACTGGATGCTATTAGGAATATTAGTCAGCCGAGTGTAGCACCGAAGGATAATCCGGCTGGAACAGGCGATAGCGGTGGAAGTAACGCGGGCAGTGGAAACAAGGATAATAGTGGCTCTTCTCAAAAGCAGTGGCTACGTATTACCTACAAGGGATTAGTTACCACTGGCAATTCTAAGGGCAAGTCTAACGGCGGTTCTCCTTCGGGCCCCAGTAGTTTGGAAGTTGGTAAGTCTGGCTCTATTAGTTGGAATTGTTATCCTGGATTCGTTCAAGGTGGCTTCAAGGTTTCTGATACTTCTAAATGCTCTATTAGTGGCTCAAGTATTACTGCTTTAGCTTCTGGCTCAGTAACTGTTACGCTAAATTATTGGGATCGAACGCCTACTCCAGCAGGAGCAAGCAAGGCAACTACTACGGTAAAGAGTAGCACCAATAGTAGTTCTTCTGCCGCAAAAACTGGCGGCGGTTCTTCTGGCGGCTCTCTTCTCAAAAAGAATTTATTTGCCAATTCTCTCTACGCGGCTTCTGGTGCTTTTATCGAGTCTGATGATACGCCCGCAATTCTCCACAAGGGTGAAGGCGTATTCACTGCCAGTGAAACTTCCGCACTACGCAATATGGTCAAAAACTATCAAACTCTTGCCGCGAATCTCACCGGCAACTCTTTACTGAGTGCTATGAGTGGCATTGGCTCTTATTCTTTCTCCAACACTCGTAATGCTGGTTCTGAACTCAATATCAATCCTGGTGCAGTTGTAATTCACGTTGACAAACTGGATGATAAATATGATGTTGACGAACTGGCTACGGATGTGTTCAACAAACTATCTACTATCGCTGCTAAGGCTACTAATCGAGGAGTCAATAGGAGGTAAAGGATTATATGGGCTTTCAAGTCGAAGAATTGACTCAGGGTTTACAACCTTGGGAAAAGGAGTTTATAGACTTCTCCTTCGACGGCAAGCATATCAGTGAGTTTGGGCTGGTCGCTGTCTCTGACAGCGACCGCCATTCTACTGACGCTTCACCGTCTTTTTCTGATGAAACGAGCAAAGTAAATGGTCTAAGTGGTCAATACTTCTGGGGCACTACGTTTGATGCAGGAAAGAAAAATTTCAAACTTGCTACAGATGGAATGACCGAAAAACAACTTTCTGCTTTTAAGAAACACTTTATTCCTGGCCGCTATGGTAAGCTGATACTTGATGAACGGATTGGTCGCTATTGCTATGCGCGAGTATCCTCTGTGGTTACTCTTAGTTTTGTGCCTTTCCAAGAAGACGTCACTATTCAGGGTATTAGTTTTCAGACGAATATCTACAAAGGCGAAACATCTATTTCTTTTGAGATGGATTATCCGTTCTGGCGGGCCGAGAGTAATTATATAGATACGGCGGCCGCGCTCACGCAAGAGAGCGTTCGCAAGGCATATGTAAATAACATTCCTCTTTCTTCCAGTTTTTATAATGAAACGAACATTAGTTCCAAACCAACTACTGGACAGCCGGATACGGCAGACAGCAAAATTATGCTGGATTCTTCGCTGTATAGAGACATTTTAGCAGCGCTAAATAATAAACCAACAGATGCTTTTATCACCAGTGGAGACGCATTATATGTAGGAGACGCAACATATTATCTTACTAAAGATGGTATCGCCGCTCAAAACACATATGATGCTACCACAGACAGCGATAAACACAAGATGGTTCTTTATAATGCCTCTGAACGTTCTTCCCCAATAGATATGACACTGAAAGAGCAACCTATTACCATTACACCTACCGCACCATATTATATCAACTTCGCCCGCGATAGCATCAATGCGGCTGGCACAGACCGTCAATATAGTATGTTCTTTATTCGCAACTATGATGAGAAAATTACTAATGTAATGAAGTATACCAATCCCGCATTATTCTACTTCATCAACTATATTGTTTCTCTTGCTTATTCTTATAAGGACACTATAGGTGCTAATCTGGTAGATTTTCAAGCTCTTCTTCAGGAAGAAATTCACCATCAAGCAGTTCTTTCCTGGGCCACTGCGGGCCTGCGATTCATCAGCACACACGCTGAACTTTATAATCAAGAAACTGGTGTATTCGGGACTTCCTCTATTACCATTTATGATTATAAAGGCGACGCACAAACAGTAAAATGGTATGAATACCTAAACTATTGGATGTTAAACTTCTGTGCTCCCGCGTCGGAAAGCGAAGAAGGCGATCCTTTGCTTATCGATATTGCCGAACAAAATGGAACCTGTTGGACTCGTAATGGTTCTCTTGGCACATTTACAATTGAGATAAATGGCGAAGACAATGCTTCCTTCATCACATACGGCCGGCACAGTATCGGCACAGTTCTCATAAATCTTGAAAATTTGTGCGAAAATTGTGGCGAAATGATGCTCTCAGAATACCTAAAAGTAGAGGGAGGAAGTTGCCTGGATGACAATCTTGACATCCAACCAAAAACTTGTTATCTTCTCTATAATATCAAAGATAATGTTCTCGTCGAGTTAGACAAGAAGAACATTGTATTGGAATATCGGTATCTGTATCTGTGATAAAAGGAGTGAGGAGCTTTGAGTGTAAAGTTAGTTTTAGCTCAAAACGCCCGCCCATATAAGATTGAGGTATATGGACTACAGGACAACTTCATTGGAACCCTGTAGTCCTATGCCGATTCTTTTTTGGGACAGGTTGTCTCTCCATCGTTGACTATTCAAGATGACGGTTCTCAATCTTTAGAGTTCTCTATCCCATACTATTATGTGGATCAGAGCACAAATCTTCGAGTTGAGAACCCACGCTGGAGAGATGTTTAGAGCGGAGTCCTGGCGGAAAATACACGAGTATTGAAAGTTTATATCCAGTATCCGGAAGAAACAAAGGTTTATCCTTTTATAGTTGATTCAATAACGGATGGTCGCGATAGCAACTTCAAAGTTTTGAAACAAGTCAAATGCTCTGGCTTAGCTTTCGCGGAACTTGGTAAGGTTGGATATAAGATTGAATTTAGTGATCAAACTATAAAAGATGATTGGGAAACAAATGAGAATTTACTTCCTACCATCAATTACTGGTTAGATAAAGTATTTCCTAACAAACGAGATGAAAATGGCAAAATAACTGATTGGCTTACACCGTGGAGTTATGAAATCCGAATGGATTGGAGTAGTTATACAGACGCCAATGAACGGGCCTCTGATAAGGTTTATGAAGATATTCACATTACTTCTTGGGCTTTGGAAGAAGGTTCGGGTGCCACATCTAAAACTTTGATTCCTGGTGCTATTTCTACATTGGAAGAAAAGTCTCGTTTGATGGAAGCATCAAATAGCAATAAGTATAACATCACACAGGATATTGCTGAAATGTTTGGTGTGTTCTGTGTTTACGAATATAAAACCGACGCGGCCGGTCGGTTCTTGAGAACATATGTAGAAAATGGACAAGTGAAGACAGGTCGCACCGCGGTTTTCTACAATAAGGCCATCAAGGGAGATAAGCCTTTACATCTTACTTATCAACATAATCTACAAACGATTTCCAGAACATCTGATTCATCTGAGTTGTATAGCAAACTCTATATCACCCCTATCGAATCAGATAAGATGGAAACAAATTATATATCCATCGCGGACGCGGAGAGCAACCCCATTCAAGATGATTTTATTCTGAACTTCGATTATCTCTATTCTGTTGGTTCTATCAATGACGTTCAGAGGAATCAAGTAGAACAATACAAGGTGAATTTGCGGGACTATAACTCACAAATTGCCGACTTGGAAGAAAAGATAGCCAATGAAACTATTCTACTGAATGACGCGGCTGCGGATGCTACATCAGCCCGCGAAGGAGTCTCTTCTGCTCACGAGCAATATCTACAATATCAGACTTTAGCAGAGAATGAAATCTATATTACTCCGCTACATAAGGATGTAAACAATCGTTATAGTGGTGTATTTGTTCCTTCAGCCGCGGAAGGTATTGTGAAGTGTAGTATTCACCTGGATGGTGTCCTCGCAGAAGGCTATGATATTAGGGCTTATAAAGATGTAAAATATAGCACGGCCACAATTTTTACTTATGCTGATCTGGTGAAGGTTTCTGGAGTATCCGCTCCCACAGATAACTCTACTTTCTATGGTGTAATTGATGAATATGGATTCTTGACAGATATCTATACCTCTATTGAGAACACCAAGTTAGGCGAAAAAGTGTCCACTGGCGCAGTTGTCTACTTTGATCTGTGGTATTCTCCTAAGAATAAATATGAGAAGGTTATGGAAAAATTCCAGACCTTAGAGCAAGTCAATGAAGCGAAGGCTAAGGCGGCCGAAGAGAAACAGAAAACGCTGAAAGAAACGTTAGACAAGAATACGGCGGCCCGCGATGAGTTGCTTGCGAAGAAAGCGGCGCTCAATAACCAGTTTGAACGCCAGATGAATGGCGCATTACGAGAAGGTTATTGGACTCCTGATTCTTATGATGATACTGGTTCTCTGGTGAAAATTACAGCACATAATGGCGGCAATCATTTTATTTGGGATAGTGAAGCCTTTGAGGAAGAAACTGTTCCTTATTATTATGCTAATGCGGAAGACCAGGCAAACGATAATAAAACATACTATCCAGTCATTGATTTATCTTCTCCTTTGGCAGCGAACGTTCCAATCACAGACACCTTCCCGCTTTATCTAACTAAGCCTCTGAACCCATATATAACAGACGAGCACTTCACTGGCGGGCCTGCGATGGTTAGGTTGGATACGGTGGCTTATTACTTCGATTTGACTGGCTACAATGGAGCTAACAACACAATCATTGTAGAGATTGACTATACTGCTAATCCTAAAGTAAAAGTCAAGGTAAACGGGACATACATTACAGTTTATGATAGCGCGGAAGCCTTTGGTAGTGGTGCCAGTGAAGCTAACAACCTAACTTCTCGTTTTGGCGGGCTGGCGGGCTCTTTAGTAACTATGAAGCTATATCCGAACGCAGGATATGTGTTTGGATTCTTGCGGGCCGCCGATGGAACAGTTAAGCCTATCGCGCTGCTCAACAATGATAGTATCAATTACGACCCATATAAGAGTGGTAGTGTTTATTATGAGAGTTCAGTCACTACTAAAGCAAAAATCACAACGGGCATCGAAGAATATCCTTCGGCCGCGACGTATGTATATCCTCGTGTGTTCCTTGATTACAGAAATGTGAATTACACTTCTGACGAATTTACGATATATACTACTTCCACTGAGGCTGACATCCCGCAAGACCAACGCACAGATGCGGATTATTTGACAAATTTTAAAGATTACGCTACATTGCTGAGAGATTGGAAACCTTATGTGAGTTTCAAAATTACCCAGCGTTGTAATGTTTCTAATATCTTCAATAATTATTTTCATCTAACTTTCCGCGTTTCTCGTGCGAATGACCAACTCTATCTCGATGCAAAACAAGTAGCACTGGACAATTCTCAACCCAAGTATTCCTATGATCTCAGCAAGGCCAATATTCCTGACGAAATGGAAGCTGTAGAGTTGGGACAACTTGCTTATATCAATGATTACAGTTTATCTATTTTCAAAGCAACAGGCTACATTAGTGGTATTACGCTCGCTTTGGATGATCCAAGTCAAGATGAACTAACAATTCAAAATTATAAAACAAAGTTTGAAGACTTGTTCAGCACAATTACCGCGTCCAGTGAAGCAATGCGCGTAAACAAGAGAAGTTATGACATTGCCGCGGGTGGTTTTACATCAGGTGGCATAATTGCTCCTACGATTTTTGAACGCTCTCTCGCGCAAACGAACGTATCATTCAACTTCTCCCGCACGAAAGTTTCAATGGATAATACAGGCGGCATTACCTTGACAAATGAAACACCGTATTCTAATGGTGTGTATGGTTAGGTAGCACTGCGTGGCGGCGGCATCTTCTGTTCAAACTCTGTGGATGAATTGGGTAATAGAGTGTGGAATTCTGCTATTACACCCGATGGTATCAATGCCGCACTTATTACAGCGGGCCAACTGGACACAAATGTTATTCGCATCTATAATGGCAATAATATGTCTTTTCAATGGAATAGCGAAGGCTTGTATGCTTATGCTACAGATGAACTTGGGCGGCCTGACTTGAATACCTATGTCCGCTATAGTCAGGACGGCTTACAGTATATTTCTAATGGATTTACTGCTGTAGATTTGGGTTGGAATGGTTTATAGATTGCCGCACAAGATGGTGCTGTAAGTCTGAGTGGCTCAGATGGCTTGGTTATTTATAACGCGGAAAAGAATAAGGTAGTTCATTTGGGCAAGGTTGAAGAAAATGGTGTTGCCTACTATGGGCTTAGATTGTATGATGGAACAGCAGAAGAAAACTTGACGTTCTATAATACAAATGAAGGCAATTTATGGCTAAAATCTGAGTTGCTGGTTGGCGGTATAGAAGAGGGCAAGAGCACCGGCAGTGGTATTAGTGGTAAAGAAACTCCTGCTAATGATCTGCGTTTTTGGACTGGTGCGGCCGCGAATGATTCGCAGTCTCGTGAACAGGCTCCATTCCGTGTATACGAGGATGGCAGTTTCTATGCTTCTAAGGGACAGATTGGTAGTTTGACTATTGAAGGCATAGAAGATAGTCTTCAACAATATAAGATTCGTATTGAATCTTCTTTAGGAATTACATATAAAGACGGTGTGGCAGCGACAACTATTCTTACCGCCACACTATACAAAGGCGAACAACCTACTACCTTGCCCGCTGGTGCTACTATCACCTATCAATGGTGTAAGAAAGAGGGCGATAAGTGGGTTGATATCGCAGGTGAGACTAAGACAACCTACTCAGTCATTATGACCGACCGCGCAACTTATTGCTGTAAAGCAGTTCTAACAAAAGGAGGGGAATAAGACCATGCCCGAACCTATTACTATGTGGAGTGAACCGCTAACTTTTATGGCGGTAGAATCAGGCACGCCTGGTCCTGCTGGTCCGGCTGGTCCCGCAGGCCCGCAGTATGGTTTGAGATGTAGTGTTTCTTCCATAGTGCGGGGCCTTGTGGCCCCTATCTCGCCTACATCTATTGAGTTCAAAGCATTGGTAAATAATGCGGATGGAACTCAAGAAGAAGTAGAGTGCGGAACGGATTTTAGAATTGAGTTGACACAAACTTCTTGGGACGAAGGAAGCGCGTAGACTGTAAATTTTACAGTAAGTGATGTGCTGATAGGCTATGGCACAGGTCAAACAGCCACGGCATACACCATAAAGACAGTCAACTTGAATTATGTTTTACACGACCCAGAGAATGACCAAATTATTCTCGAAGACCGCAGTTATACTCGCACAGGCGGCAATTCAGATGTAAGCGCTATTCGTGCTTCATTATATAAAGGCGACATTGTGTTGGTTGAATTAGCTATTCCGTTTGTGCTTGCAAATGAACTAATTGATTTAGGTACGGTGGATGAAAACGGTCAAGTCGTTATCGGTGATGGCCGAGTGGTCGCCTCTTCTGTTGTGGCTAATTCAATTACTGGCGATAAAATCGCCGCGGGCACTTTGACTGCTGATAAACTGTTTGGCAATCGTTTGGATTCTATTAGCCCGCCGCCTTCTTTTCCTTCTGTTTCTTATGTAAATGAAACAGGAGAAACAGTCTCTTCTATCGATGAAAATCACTTTACTTCTGAGGGCGCCCGCATAAATCTATCAAATGGTGGTTCCATTCACTTCAAGAATTTCTACATTGACCCCTCTGGCAACATCAGTCTTCGTGGTGCTATTGAAGCACAAAGCGGCTCTATTGTTGGTAAACTTGGTATAGGGCAAGCAGTCAATGGAGAGTATCCTGTTTACATCAATGGTTCACCAGATTCTCAATATTCTTTCTATGTAAATGGAAAGTTTATGGTGTCTCCCAATGGAGATATGACTGCGAACTCTGGTAAAATTGCGGGCTGGCTAATTGAAGAAAATCAGCTGGTAAGTGAGAATCGCAGCACAGGAATGTATTCTGGTGCGACCCTTCTCAAAAAAGGCTCTCCTATAAGATTTTTTGCGGGGAAAGACAATGATGATTATAATTTTGTTGTCAATGATGCTGGTTATGTATTTGCTAAGAATGCTCAAATCCAAGGCCACATTGATGCTTCCAGTGGTTCTATCACTGGCCCGCTGTGGATCGGTTCTACAACCAACGGCATACTAATTGACGGCGAAAATGGTAGCCTTCAATCTACTCCTTTTGTCTCTTCCGCAGTTGGTTGGAGAATTGATAAGGGAGGAAACGCCGAATTCAATAACGCAACCGTCCGCGGTAAACTAACATCAGTTATCTTTGAGATGTCCACTGTTAGTTCTGTTGGCGGCGATTTGTATATTGCTCCTACGGTAGATATTCCCAAAGAAAAAGCGGGAACTATTGAGAACGATGCGGACAATTTTTATCTACATATCAACAACATTATAGATGAACGTTCTAAGTATATGAATTCTTCTTGGAATAATTCCCAAGTAAAGATAAATTTGACCGCCGCCTTGAACAATGGTAAAGAGATTGCGTATAGCGGTTTGAATGGCTCGGTAGTATTATCAACCAATGAGCAACAAATTGATATTACTATCCCCAAGAATGACACAGAAAACAAAAAGATTCTTGCTTTACAATCTGGTGAATCTTTGGCTACAGTCGTAAATACAATCACTGTGCTAAAACTTGGTATAGGTAATAACAAAAAGTATATCTACCTCACCGCCTCCTCTAATAGCAGCCCTTTCATTGATGTCCAAGACTATGATATCTCTGATACAACTGCTCTGCCAAAAGTTCGTATGGGTCGCTTGGACGGCATTGTGGATAACGTGAATGGATTTGGTAAGTTAGATGGCTACGGTCTATATTGTAATAGAGCATATCTAACTGGTGCCCTGAATTTGCCTAACGCAGGAATTACCAATCAGACCGTTGTTGGCTATAAAGGCGGCGAAACCTATTTACCTACTACTGACTCTACCGCTTCACCAGTTCGTATCTGGGCAGGCGGCAACAGTTAGCCCGAGGCAGGTGGAGCGGCCGCACCCTTTATCGTAACCGAAGATGGCTCACTTTATGCGTCCAAGGGTGTGTTCAAAGGCCAAGTTATCGCTACAAATAGTGAGTTCTCTGGTTCAATTCGTGCCGCAGGTATTCTTATTGACAAAGGCGGCGATGGCTATGTGCCACAAAAGGCATCTAACCACTTCTTCGTGGGCTATACAGAAGAACCTACCACTTTTGATGACTATATTCTTGATATGAATTCTGCTGGTCTTTCTATATGGGAAGGGGGCCTAAGAGCATATAGTGATGAAATGTCTGGCTGGATTGGGGATGATAAAACTGGCACCGCGGTTTTACCTTATGGATATACTGAGACAAATAGTAAACCCTATCCTTATTTGGCCGCGATAGACGCGGGCCGCTTGATGACAAAGGAATGGCATAACCTAACAATTGCGGAAGATTATAGTGCTTATTCTATTGGCACAAAAAATGGTAAGTTGTATCTTGGCCATACTGGCGCTCCTGCTGAGAAAGATAATTATTTATCTTATGAAGAAGCACAATATGAGAAGATTGAGGGATATGGATATTTGGGTGTTGATATGAATCAGAATCTCACACTTCAAAGCGCTCGCATTATGAATATAAATGGAACCCAAGTGAAGATGTCTACTGGATAGGTTCGTATAGATAATCCTGCTGGTAAGGCAGAAATTTCCTTGGGCGGAGCAATTATGAGATAGGCTATACAAGATAATATTGTTGTTGGCCTTGATTTTATATTTGAGTAAAAGGAGAAAAAAATATGGGTTATTCAACAAGTTCTAATCAGCCACCGTTTGCGATAGCTAACAGATGGTGGGAAGATGGGCAATTTGGCGGAGAAACGCTTTGGAAAACAAGAACGGCCTATGTTGGATATGAAGATGGGCCGCGTGATATATCCTTTACTTTTCCAGATTTACCTACAAGCAATATTACAATCAATAATATTCTAATATCTCTCAATATCGAACTTCAAGGAGATTTCAAAAATCGCAATGGTTTTGTATTGACGGTTGCTGGGACAGACTATACTGCTCCTCCTTCTCAGATTACAATTTATTCTGGGTGGACTGAGGCATTATCTTCTTAGACTTTGACTGTGCCAATGAAAGGAAAGTATACTCCCTCTCGTACGAGTTTTGAGGGCGGAAGTAAGCCTTCCAGCGGAGTATATGTCACTTTTACTGCTACAGCTGAATGGTCTTATAATTATCAAACATTATCAAAGCCTACTAATGTAAGTCTTTCCTCGACATACATTACCTCATCATCTTCTTCAACTTTATCTTGGGATGCTGTAAGTAATTCCCCTTATGCTAACTCCGTTTCTGGATATCAAGTTTATCGCGACGGGTAGGCTTATGGTCAACCTACAACTGGAACTTCAATGTCTGTATCAGGAGCGACCGCGGGCACCTACTATGATTTTACAGTAAAAGCTATAAGCGATATCTCTGGCTATGATAGTGAATCATCAAGCTCGGCCAGGTTGTATATATATGGTAATAACTATTCAGCAGACCTAACACTTTATACTGATAAAAATTCCACGCCTGCGAAAACGATTTACATAGGTGATACCAGCTAGCCTACTATTCTACCAAGAGTAAGTTATGAAACTGCTCTTTATGATAGTTATAGTTCTGAGAGTTTTACGCAAACTACCACTACCTCTGGTAAAGCAGGAACATACACTCTAACAGTTTATTTTTCCAGCGGTCGCTCTGCCACATCTACGGCAGAAGTAAAACTTATAGGCGCGCCCACAGATATTTCTTTCACTACGCAGCCTGCCGCAGATAGCGTATATGGAAGCAATCCTGGCTATAAGTGGTCGGAAACTACGGCAGAAAATACAAGCTCTGTCGGATACTGGGTAACCAACAAGGTCGGGACTTAGGCACAAGAGGGAATCTCCTATACATAGAATATTCTTGAATATGCTAATAATGAAGCCTTTACAATTTCTGTTCAGCCATACGCAAACAGCCCTTATGGTGGATATACAAATGGCACGAAGATTACTTCTAATCGAATCTATCGTGCTAATACTATTGAAGCCGGCACAATTACTACTGGCATAAAAGGCGCAAATATTGATGATGAAGAAGTTGCCAATGCCTATGTATTCAGTGAAACTATTCTTTGGTGGAATTATACTCCCGCAGAGCACGGTGGAAATTTAGCATCTATAAGTTATTCACGTATCTCTACAAAGGATGATAATACTTCTACCACATATTATGGTGGCCCAGAAACTATTACTTCTAATAATGGTTCTTATGGCGATAATGTTGGCGGTCTATCAAAGAGCACGCTAAAATATACTATCACCTTTACAGATGAATATGGTCAAACCTATACTACTAATCCATATACAATTGAAAAATTAGACGCTCCTATGGTAGAAATAACAGGTATTACAGGATCTACGCCTGTGCCACCTGTTCAAGGCGCTACTCTTCATTTCATTATCTCACCAGTTGGAGCTTCAACTGCTGCGGATATGCGATATAAGATTGAAGTGGGATATGATGATGAGTTTTATGAAGTCCAACCAGAAAAAGTATGGGGCAATGATGTATCTTGCGCGGTTCAGTTCAATGTGAAGACTGCGAACACCGCAGGCAAACTAACTACGCTATACCAGGCCCTTACTCGCACTGATTCTGCTCCCCTGGGCAAACCGATATTGCGTTATCGATTGACGGCATATGATGTAAATATCCCAATTGCCACTGGCGTAGCATATACTACCCTGCCAACTGACTTCACCACTAAACCTACTCTCACAGGTAATCTTACCATTACTAACTTGCTAAATCCTTCATTAGATTACGCAAGTTCACAAGATAGTATCAAGATGTCTGATGTAAATGTAGTTCATAAGAACTTCTTTGGTGATACCACAACAGATCATCTAACAAATCTGCTGGTCCGCAATGGTAATACTACTCTATTCAATAGAGCATTGACAGAAGCAAACTATAACTTATCTTATACTGCCGCATTTGGCGAAGACGCTGTCGCCGCGGACACAACTTATACATATGTTTATACCGTCCGCAAACAATATAGTGATGCCATTACAGAAGACTTCAAGACTCGTTCTCTCAATATGAGACGTTGGATAAAGCCTAACATTACCCTCACCAACCTGGATTGGACAACTGCTGGGGCCACACCTTCTATTATTGGCCGCATTTATTCCAGTACGTCTAAATGGGGCGGCTCAGGTTTGGTAGACAATATTACCTCTATTGATGTGTCTATCAGCACTATAGATAATAGCGGCACTAAAACTGTTGTGCGGCAATACACGTTCAATTCTACCAGCACACCTGCGTTATCTGGCAACCTGATTGGCGGCAACTTGTATGCGGGTTTCCAAATTGGAATGAGTGAAATGGCCGATACACAATTGATGGCAGATATTATCATTACCTCAATTACAGGTCGAACCTATAAACTTACTACACCGCAGGTTCTCGTAAAAGAACAAGGCATTCCATTTGCTATTCGCCGCCACGGAACTGGTGTGAATATTCCGAAAGGTTTCAATCCAGCAACTAATGAACCTGCGATACAGATCACAGGTAATATGGACACTGATAATGTAGCGACCTTCACTAATGGTCCAAACCGCGATAAGACGTGTGTTATTATCCAAAACGATAAAGGCGGCACAGCAGACACTGGCAAGGCTCGTCTTTCTTTGAATAAAAACGGCACAGAATGGGTATTATCTATCTTCTTTGACTAATATAAATAAAAAATGGGGACTCCATTTGGAGTCCCCTTATTTTTTTACCCTTCTATGAAAGGCATCAACATATCGAATTGAGCAGGAGAAAGGCTAACACTATCCAGCCATTCAGCCGGAATTTTACTTACTTCTCCCAGTTCAATCTTGGTATTTAGAATCTCACTGAGTTCCTTGTTCACCGTAGGAATATGTTCATCTGCGATATGAACATTTCCCTGCTCGTCCAGAATCGGCTCGCCCGCGTCATTTTTGTCAGCATACTTACTAATCAGTTCCTGACGCACCGTTTCAAATTCCTTGACTTCTTCCTGAAGCACACGATTCAGACGAGCGATAGTAAAGGCTTGGCGACCAGTAAAGTTTTGGCTCATAAGAGCATTCAGAACTTGACCTGCCAAAATAATTTCGCTTACGCTACACTTCATATACTTTCGCCCCAATTTATATCTTCTACTTTTCTTTTGATATGATTTACAGCATAGCGACCAATACAAATCGCATCTGCTTCATCCTGCGTACACTTTAGATTACAAGTCATTTGAACGTAATCTTGTGCTTTCTTTTTAGCATTCTCACGATCATCTTTACGATTCAGACCTAAATATGTTCTCCACTCAGTGGAATAAACGAGTATATACTCAATGTCATTCTCGTAAAGATAATCACAAATTACACCTTGAAGATTCGCAAGAGTTTGGAACATTTTTACATTCTTTTCCAATTGAATGTTTTCTACACAAACTGCGTCTGGCCTCCATATGTAAATTGCTTGGTCTAACCATACCTTCAATTCATTTATGCGGACCGTCGCATCCTTGGTCGCATCAGTAGTAAAAGTTCCATAGGATGTCAATTTTTTATCGTCATAAACTGAATATCCTGTAGTTCCCGTTGCCGCATCTAAGCCAATCACTCGGAAGGCCGCGGCATCTGAGCGAGGAAGAATTTTGTTTCTTTCAACAGAGTTTGTGAGAGTTTTATGACACTCGGGACATATTTTATATCGCCGCCATTCATCATATGTAGTCTCAACGTCGTGCCCTTTAGGACATTTGAACTACATTGGAGTGCGTAGGTTTTTATAGGTGGTAGAAACCAGTTGCCATCCGGCAGATTCGACATCAGCCTATACAGTGTAAATATTGATTGCCATAGAGGTTATTTCCCGCTTGAGCCAAAGCCACTTTCTCCGCGGTCAGTGTCATCTTCTACAGAATCAACTTGAGTGAAAATACCGCGGTAATTGCGTTCAAGAATCATTTGAGCAATACGGTCGCCAGCCTTGATGGAAGCAGGTTCATCAGAGAAGTTATCAAAGAGAACACATACAAGTCCGCGATAGTTGGTGTCCACGGTCCCTACACAATTACTAATACGCAGCGGAGTTTTCTTGCTCATTCCAGAACGCGGGCGGATGGCAATTGCCCAGCCTTCAGGAATATTGAGCTTCAAACCAGTTGAAACCATTGTGCCATAGGAATGCGGAGGAATAATCGTATCCTCGACGGCGTAGATATCCGCTCCTTGGTCGCCCGCGTGAGCATAAGTGGGGATCTTAGCATTTTCGTGGCATAGTTCAACTTGGATAGAAGGGGCGGCCGCGTTATATTCCGCGACTGTTTCATCCAGATAAACACAGATCGACTGATAAAGGTTATCAAGGAACTCTTTCTTGTCTACATTTTCAACAGAATCCTTCAGATTCTCAATTAGACCGAATAGAGCTTCTTTGATTTGCTCAATTTGAAGTTCTGCTTCTGCTTGACTCATACCAGCAGCTTTGAACTCATTGATTTGAATGCGGCGGGCTTCCAAAGAATCCGCCCCGTGAAGTAGAGTCTCAGATACAGTTTTTTCAAGATCTTTACGAACGAGAGAAAACATCTGATCATCATACTTCAAGATGGCTTCAACCATCTGAAGAATTTCTTCCATAAATTAGTATCCCTCCACAAGGTCATCCCAAATGCCCTGATAGGAATAAGTTAGGTCAACAACATAGGCTTCAATAATTTCATCCTTACGCTTCTTCTTCTTATAGGTATAACTGGCCTTGGCAATGGTAAAGGCTTCTCCCTCTTCCAGAGAGCGTTCCTTCTCACGTTCAATCAAAGCGACAGCCTCCTTTTCAGTGTCAACACGATAACTCTTAGTTTCCTTCAACAGAACCATTTGCTTTTTGCTCCTTTTCTTCTAATCTTTCTTCCATAGATTTTTCTTTCAATTTTTCCAGCGTCTTCATATAGACATATTGTTTGAAATCTTCGGACTTAGTGGTTTTTTGAGCAAGATTGATATATTCATCAAGTTTAGAATCCTGTCCTCTGAATTTCTTCATCTTTTTGAGGACTCGTCGCTCCGCACGATTAGGAAGCCAGATACCCTCAGGAAGAATGTCGCCCTCTTTCGCAGGCTCAAACGCTGGGACTTTGTTCATTGTTTCGCTCACAATCGTTCATATCTCCTGGTTTGATAGTCATAAAATCAATCTTCACTGGATAACCAAATTTATCTTCAAGCATTTGCCTAATAATTGCTTGGGCATCGTGAATACAAACGTGAATACAGCCGTCTTCGTGAAGTTGATGATATACATATTGCTTTACAAGTTTCTTTCCCTCGTTTTTTAGTCCATAGGTATCAAATACGCTATCGCGACATTCATAGGTGTCAAATATATATGGCATATTGAAACCGTGAACAAAAATACTGGGATCTACACAGAAAATCATTGAGCGACCAAGAAGAGCTTGCTTCCCAGTTTCACCAGCTAAACTCATCCCATCTTTACTGATGTAAATTGGAGAACACTTATTCTCCTTATCCCGCACAAGGACGTCTGATTCAATTTCTTGATAAGTAGGTTGAATAAAAAACATATATACTTAGTCTCCTTTATCCTTATAGGCCGAGCCGCTAACTTGGTTATAGCCATAAGTTTGAGAGTCGAAGAAATCTATGTAATACTTCTCTCGCTCACCTAATTGGTCTTTTGAACATTCTTCGAGAAGCTCAAAACGGAAATTCCAAAGACCCTTATCCCGCATTACTTCGTGGACACGTTGACTGGCGATGTTTTCAATGCCGATGGCTGATTTGATATGTTCTTGAAGACGCTTGCGGACGGAAGTAGAACGTCCGATGTAGCATTTTTTATTTTCGCAGTCTGTTATTTTATAAATGCCAGAACAGTCCTTTGCGGGAAGAATGTTGTTTAGAAGTTCATTAGTAGGAACTTGGATATATTCCGACCAAATGAGCTTATAAATGATATTGGGGTTATTTAGACGTAATGCGACAGCATTTAGGAGGTATTCGATGTCTGTGCGGGCAGTTTCAGGAATGTGAAGTTTATGTGTTTCTTCATCATCTTCATTTTGCCGCAACACCTCAAGAACAGAGAAATACTTTGCCTTCGCGGTCTCAAGTTCCGCAGTATACCTGGCCACTTCAGCCTCGGCTTGTTGTTGAGCAGTCTAAATTTTCTATGCGTTTGTAGACTCCATTGAGGCAAGGTCCCGCTGTAATTGCTCTACTTTAGCCTTACGTAATTCCGCAATATCGTTATCAATGCGATCTCGCTGGATAGCAATAAGTTTTTGAACGTGCTGGCTTTCACAATTATATCGGTTTACTTCTTCTTTAGCAGACGCTACTTCGGCAGAAATAGTGGCATAGTTTTCGCGGGCTTGCAATAAATTAGCTTGAGTTTCATCATATGCGGTCTATGCCTTCTCAAGTTCAGCACAAATATTACCATACTTCGCAAGTTCTATTCTTTGCGCTCGGATCTTTCTCTATTCGCGAGTTATCCAACAAATACCGAGAAGCAGAGCAATGATGAAAAGAATAATTATTGTGTAATCCATTACTTCTTTGTCTTGATATAAAGGCCGCATCGGCAGACTGTGCCTTTTTCCGCTTCTCGAAACTCTTTACACGGACACAAGTATTCTTCGCGGCCGCGTGAATCAGGAATACTAATACAGTAGTTCTCATTCTCACGAAGGGCTTGCCGCACGAAACTCGCCTGGGCTTGGTCATCGACTGTGCGATACTTCATAATCAAATCTCCTTCTCATTCTTATGTATATATTATAACAAAAAAAAGAGGAAAAGTCAAATTTTTATTTTTGACTTTTCCTTTGTAAATTAGATCGCCACCGTCCAGTGATAAGGTTGATTTTTGATGAAGCGGATTTCAAAGATTGTAAGAGAATCTGCTTCTGGATTTACAACCCAATCAAGTTCTGCGATTGGGAATTTGCCATACTCTGTGCGGATGGTTTGATCTTTGCCATCTATGGCACGAACAACATCTTCTGCTACAACTGAATAATAATAAGTATTATTTTGATCCAGAAGAGCGTCATATAGCACAGGATTCATAATATGTGTTTCAACAGTAATTCTCTTTTCTCCTGTGCTACTAATATGGTAAGATACAGACGTATTTTTATCTAACACTACTGTCGCATAAAGTCTTGATACGCAATCTTCATCAGGCTTGTAAATAGAAATCGTCAAATTTGAAACCTCTTTCTGACCCCATTCATAATTAGGTATTGATAGTTCCATTTGCTACTCCTTTTAGTGCTCTAAACACTAACGCACCAACTGTATTACCCAACACTACCAAACCAAATCTCAAAGGCTCCATCGGCAGGCCCGCGATAGCCATATAGGCCATATCTGCGATACAGTGCTCCCAGCCGCATAAAATAAAGAGAGGAACAAAGAAAAAAATACCTAAAACAGATCTCTTTTCTTTATAAATATCTACGGCCAAAAACACTGAGACGCCGCACATAATCGCACGGAGAAAAATTCCGGGCAGACTAAGAGTGTTCTTGATTTGAATAAACAGTAGTGCGGAAGAAACGATATCAGAAAATGATGTTGCGGCCCAGGCAACCAACAGACCGCCAGCAAAAGCCCCAATCAGATTTCCTACTAACATTATACCCAAATTTTTGGCATCTGTCAAATTTTGAGCATAGCCTACGCGACCAGTGTATAGATGAAAACCATAGTAGCAAATTGTAAGTAGACCGGCCGCGAACAGTATAGCGCCGACTACCGCAGAGCCGCAAGCACAGTATGCCGCGGAGCCTATGGCAATACATAGGCCCGCGAGCATAGAAGAAATAATTAGTTGCATAGTAATACTGTTTCTCCTTTCTGGAGGGATTGTTGAACATCAATTACACGTTGATTAGAACTGCCGCGAAGATAGAGGGTAATGTCTCGCTTATCTTCTTGATAAGGCCCATCAATGAGGACATCAGTTAGGGAGAGGATGTGGTGAAGAGTGGGGTTATAGGCGGCGGCTTGTTGAAGGTATTCGAAAAGATTACCCGTCCAAATGTAAACAGGGGTGGAAGGATAAATTACTTTGATAATAGTAATTACTTTATCTACAAATTCTAAGTTATAATGCACAAGCGGCTCACCGCCAAGAAAACTTAGCCCTCGTTCTACTCCATTCTCTTGGATCTTATCAATCAATTCTCGAATGAACTTTGGAAAATTGATTGGTTGGCCACCAGCTGGATCCCAAGTTTCTTGATTGAAACAACCTGGACAATGATGCGGGCAGCCTTGAACGAAAATAGAAACGCACACACCATTACCATTTGTAGCATCGTTCCAATTGATTTTTGCTAATCTACTCATATTACTCCAAGTGAACAACTCGTTCTTTTATTTCTTGAGTTCTGCCATAGTTCCAGAAGTGGCTCCCAACATACCCACACGTGCGACGAGCGACGTTCATCGTATGTTGGTCTCGATTGCCACAATTAGGACAATACCATTCCATATCATCATCAATCAGAATCTCGCCATCATAACCACATTTTTGGCAATAGTCGGACTTGATATTTAGTTCAGCATACATAATGTGGTCATAAATAAAACGCATAACTTGCTCAACGGCCTTGATGTTTTTTGTCATATCGGCACATTCAATGTAGCTAATCGCGCCACCTGGTGCTAATTGCTGGAATTTACTTTCAATAGCAAGTTTATTGAAAGCATCAATATGTTCGAATACTGGAATCTTTAATACCCTTCTTTTCAGAATATTTATAGGGGAATAGACTATCTCATATTCTATATTTTTTATATAGAACCCTTGCACTTCGCTTATACAGCTACTCTACTCATCTCTTCTATTAAACATCAGAGACTTTCGATAGTCGTTATACCTAAAGTTTTGTTTTAATGTCCAAGATTTTTGAAAGTTTCAAAATCTTGTTTAGTAATTCTTGTGAATTTTTTGTTTTGATAAGTTCTATTATATTTCAATAAATCATAAATATACTTTTCAGGAAGCTCTGGATGCTGTTTACTATATAGTGCCGCATTTTTACAGTATTCAATTTCACCTGTTTCAAGATCTTCTACTGTAAAATAATTTGTTTTTTGGCGATTTCCTTGTTGTTCATTCAAACAAATCCAACAGCAATTTTCTGGAGTATAAGATTTATCTACATCTATGCGTTCTAACGAAGTATTATGCTCGCCATATATTTTAACGTGTTCTTGCCAAGAAGCATACAAAGCATTATAAAAGTCTATAAAACTTTCAAAAGCGTCACTATTAATCCCCCGGTCATAATAATTTATCCGATTCCAAAAGGCGGGAGACGTTCTTAGCCGCATAGATTGCCATCTGTGATAAAAAGCCTTGTCAAAGGTAACTCCAAGTCCTTTGCCACAACTTTTATGTTTTGTTCCTTTGTGCATAGCTACGGTTGAGCCAAGCATGAGCTTTTCTTTTCCGCATTTTTGACATTTCATCAAATATTTTTTTCTATGCTGACCATCGGTTTCTTGAGTAATGTCTATACACTCATAATCATCATACACATCACCAATATTAATAATATATTTTGGCGGTCGTCCCAATTTATTCACCTCCTTTAATAGAACTTATCTTTATATCAAAACAAAACTATTTGGCACGGTATTACCTTATCCTTATAAAGGATTTAGGCTCTCTTACTCATATTGTAATTACTTACTTCTGAACCGTTAGTTGGTCTTACCAACACCCTCAAATGAGGTTCACAAGGTTTTCTTTATATATTGCTATATTAAAGCCACTTATCCGTTAATGGTAACTATTCGTTATGTAATTTCTATCCTGGCCATCCAATTTGATAAATACGTCATCACCAAAACGACGTTTTAGATGACCGGCAAATTTATACGTAGTGCTTTCAATTGGTGTTCCATAGACAGAGTAATCAATATCTTCCGCGGCCTTCCATTGGGCACACTTATCATTGAGGAACTTCATAACTTGAAGACCAAAACGCTCGCCTTCTCCGCCATCACTATGAGAGTGGCCAGTCATATACTTTACGCATTCATAAAGAGCTGCGAAACCAAGCGATACTGTTGAATAGCCGTGTCGTGTAAGCTCATATAGAGATTCACCCTTGTCCAGGCGAGCTAAAGCGCCATATTGCCAAAGAATAGGTGCTACATCAGAAGTGACTGCGGCCAGACGATCAATACGCACACGCATACCCTTATGGCAAAGTTCACATCTTTCATCTATTAGTTTCCAGAATTTATCATAGTCTCCGCCAGAAGAAAGGGCAACATCAGCCAAATTGATTGTGGTGACACCCATATTGAAACGCCCATAGTATTTTCCTTTGTTAGGATCATAATTCATTGCTTTTGCGTAGTTTTTAGTCATCCGATCGGGTGTAAGGAAACTTCTGCACCCCATACAAGGATACACGTCTCCAACGCCATTCCTATTGATTTTATATTCACGCATTTTTTTAGCAGAGATATAATCGGGAACCATACGTTTTGCAGTGCATTTGGCCGCTAATTCGGTTAGCCACCAATAAGGAGATTCAGGCGTAATATTATCTTCGTCTAAGATATAAAGCAACTTGGGAAATGCTGGCGTAATGTAAACACCTTTTTCATTTGGCATCCCTTGAATTCTTTGCTTTAGGAACTCTTCAATTAGCATAATGTTTTCTTTTCTATACTCAGGATTTTCATCAATCCACATCAATACAGAAAGAAAGGGTGCCTGCCCGTTGGTGGTGCTCATACTATTGATTTGATAGTTGAAAGTCTGAACAGAATCAGAAATTTCTTTCTTCAAATCTTCTTGAGCGTATTTTTCAACTTGCTCTTGGGAAAAACCACGAGCTTTGTATTTCTTTACATATTCCTCATAGCTACTTCTCACAAAAGGTGCGAGGTGTGTAAGTGAAATACTACAACCACCATAAGAAGAACTTGCGACGGCAGTAATTACTTGCGTGGCAATAGTAGAGGCGGTGAGAAGACGATGAGGCTTATTAATTTTGGTGCCGTTGATCACTGTGCCATTTTGAAGAACATCTTCAAGATTTAGCAACTCACAATTATGAAGAGCGTTTTGAGCAAGATAGTCCATATCGTGTTCATGGATAATGCCCTCATTATGTGCTTCGACTACTTCGCGAGGAAGAATAAAGCGTTTCGCGATATCTGTACTTGTGATACCGGCTAAATAATCGCGTTGAGTGGTGACTACAGTCGCATCTTTATTAGAGTTTTCCTTATTCCAATAGTCGCTTTTACCAGACATCAATTCCATAATGGCCGTATCTGTGGTATTGCGGCGGATTTCTTGGATATACCTATACCTAATATATGCCCTCGCAATATCCTTTCTTTCACAGTCCATCAACTGCTCTTCAATCTGGTTTTGAATCTCTTCTACGCTCATATCGCGATCAAGATTTTCAATATAATCAGCAATTGTTTTCGCAATGATTGGGTATTCTTGCCCATCTACTTCTTTTGCCGCCTTATTGATTGCTACGATTATCTTGTTCTTGTCAAAGTCAACTATATTACCATTTCGTTTAGTAATTTTCATTATATCTATCACCCTTATTACAGTTTTTTACCGCAATAAGAACAGCGACCCAATACATTGGCAATTTCGCCTTGTTCGTTTATATGCGTGCATTGTTGTCGTAGAGCCTGAATTTTATTCTTATTCTCTACAATAATTCTATTGAGAGCAAACGTAGCCCCGCTCTCAGTTAGGGCTTGCTGACATTCACGCTGATACTGCTGAATCTTAGCTTTGATTTCCTCGTTAGTCATAGTAGTGGCCATGGCCCCCTTGTAAGTTTGAGATCATTTTTTGATTTACCCATAAAACCTTTGAAAACAGGATGCTTTTCCAAAAGCATATTGAGTTGCTCCTTTCCTTCTTTTGTGCGGCCTAAGGATCGCTCAATCTTCACATCCCAACTTGTTCTTGACCAAGCTGTTAATGCCTCGTAAAGTTTAGGATATGGATTGACAGCAGCCATAGGGGCATCTTGATACTCAACGGCCCGCACGGGTATGTTGCGGGAATAGTAGGAGAAGAGAAGGTTTAGATTGTAAAAAAGGTTCTTTGTGTAGAAAGTTTCTTTATATGCCTGAGCACCATAGTTCTTACCAAGATAAATACAAACATCTGAATTAGTTGTAATTTCACCTAATAGTTTCAATTTGTATTTTCCAAAATACAAGTCTAAGTCGTGATAAGGCACATAATAATCCAGCACAATCTTATTACTGCGGGCAACCCTTTCATATTCTTCCCGCAAGAAAAAGAATTGTTTCGCTGTGTGGCATTGTATTGGTTCAACCATATAGATACTGGTAGGCTTGTGTGTAATGGCTTCATCTAAAATTTTCCAGCAATCTGGATAAGCAAGAAAGTCTTTATCATAGATATAGAATTTCTTGCGAGAACGTGAAGGCGGGATTGGGATTTTTTCACCATCTACATATGCCTGATAGTATGTTGAATCCAATATGTCAAGGCCGCGGTCTACTGTCATTTCATTTACAGCGATAGAAGTTTGAATGTATTTTTTGTAGAGGTCTGTATTGGGAATCATATGATTTATGATTCGCTCTTGCGGCTCTTCGAAATACTTACCAAACGCTGTAATGTTGTCCATGGTTAGATATGTATAAGGTATTTCATCAAAAGGTTTATTACTGAAAAAATAGCCCTTCTCACATAATCCCATTTGGACATCTGTAGTAATAAGTTGCGGCCTTTCCTTTTGTAAATAAGTATATAGTTTCATTGCCCCGAGAGAAGGCACCGCGGCCTTCTTCTCGGCACAAGTGAAATCATAATCCATTATGCCTATCATAAGGCACCTCACTCATCATACCGCTTGTCGGTGTAGAGGAAGGTAGAACCATCTACTGCGGTGATTTTCATAATTGGACATTTATGGGGACTGGATTTATAGGCTTTGGGAATGAAGTAATTACCTCGCCGCATACCCTGAATGTAGAGCAGGTTGCCGCGAGTAAACCAACTGGGTTCCATAACGTGCTTCTTACCATCTTCACCTACCTCTGAAATGCGGCGATCATATTTGGCAAACTGAGCATTCCACACTTTGATCTGAACCACTCCATCTGTTGTGAGAAGAGTAACTGTATGTTTGGTCTTGTTACGGTCCAATACTGTTCCTGCGATGTTAGAGAGCACATAGGTTTTTACCATAAAGCCCTCCTTGGTTTTGAACTCTGTCTTCACCAGCGGCTCTTCCGCGAGAGAAAAGAAATTATCGATATTATACTTCTGAGCATCGATATTCTTTAGTTCGTGGTCGTGGTAATAGAAAGATAGGCTATCCATTTCCCATTTGCTAATAGAGCCTGCCGCGCAAGATTCCCACGCTTCGTCCATATAACTCTTGTTGAGAGCAGCGAGAAGGTCTGTGGTATGAGCTTTAAGATATTGTCGTAGCGGATCCATAGCCTTGTTGTATTGCTTTTCCCACGCTTTGATAGGAATAGAGTTCTCTGTGGCAAGTTGGTCTACATCAAAGTTGCTACAATAGAAATCTAACATTTTATTATTCATAGGGTAGCAACCTTTAGTAATTTTTTGTTTCAATGCTTTATTGAAAGAGTATACAATCTTCTGGAACTCATATTCTTGCGGGAAAAGATCTCTGGCAATAAGCGTAGGCACGGTTGCTAAAGTAACAACCTTTGCTTTCTTTACAATAATAGAAAGGTAATGCCGCAAAGCCTCTTCACGAGAAGGGTAAAGAGAATCAAAAGTGCCGGCCTTGATAAGACTAACGGCCTGAGTCTTGTTGACATTGTTCTTCTCCAAAAAATCATCCAGACTGGTATATGGCCGTTTTCCTACGATTTCCTTTACCAAATCAATAGAGATTCGAGTAATACCTCTTAGGCCGCAAGCGATCGCGTTTTGTTCAGGGAGGGGCGTGAAAATGTAGCCAGACGTGTTGATATCAGGTGGCAAAATCTTTACACCCCAGGATTGGAACTTACCTATTGCCGCACTTACCTTACCATAGTTGATTGTCTTTTGCTTCTTTTTGACTACTTCAATAGGAGCGAAAGGATCATCAGGATTAGTTTCTTCATCTTCATCCTCTTGGCCCTCATAGGTTGTTTCTTTAGTTTTGTCTAGCATATCAATAGATTCATCCGGGATTGCTACATCTGGTTGTGGTGCATCAACGTCTTCAGAGAAATTATTGATTTCCATCAAATCCAAACCTTGACTATCAATGATAAGATTGGCTGTGTTCCAGAAAATTGCAGGGAAAAACTTGCCAAGAATAATTGTTTGAACACCTACGAAAGAATAAGGAAGAGAGTGACATACGGAGAATGAATAACCCAATTGAGGATGAATTGCAGTTCTCCACACAAACTCAGCCAGTTCTTGATGCGGACAGCTGTCAAATATCTTCTCTTTTAGTTCTGGAATTTTTGACATCTGTTTCTTCGCTACCACCTTACGTGCAGAGTTAGCTTCTGTTAAGGTAAAGTGGCTAATGTTCTTATCCATTAGGATTTCCATTAGAGTCTCCTGATAAGCAGGAACACCAGAACATTCTTCATAATAAGGTTCCAAGATGGCAATTTCCTTGTCAGAACAGCCCATCTGTGCGGCCTCTTGCTTCCACTGCCCAGGATGGTCTCTCATTTCCTTATATCTATCCAAAGGCCGCTGTTCACCCTTTTCAGCCATTAGACGCATTAGAGCATTACAAATAGTCATCTCATTAGGGTCTTGCGGCTTGATAAGTTGAGCGGTATCGCGGCCTACGCCGTCATTGAACTGGAAGATGTTCAACACTTCTGTGCGGCCCAAGGCATCCCAAATTATATGATTTTTGATATCAATAGCATCAGGGTGAAGATACTTGTTATAAAGCTGACGAAGAGTAAAATCTTTCTCGACCAGACCATACTCTTGAAGAAATTCCAACGTGGTTTTTATGCGGTCAGATACATCTGTCAATAGGAAGTCGAACTTCGTATCCCCGAGTTTTTCTGAATCATGGAGTTCAAATTGAGTAGTAAGAGAACCGTCGGGCGCCCGCATTACTGCGTTAGTTTTCCACGGGTCATCATTATAAAGGATAACACCGGAAGCGTGAACACCACGTCGAGTAATTAGACCCTCAATTGTTAGCATAATTTCCTTTAGACCAGGGAATTTTTCCACTTCTTCAATCATTGCTCGAATAGGTTTACGGTCTTTACTTTCATCACCTTCAAAACACTCAGTAAGTGTCCATAGAAAACCACGCTCACTGGGAATGAATGAGGCGATATAAAGGGCTTCATCTGAGTTGATTCCCTCGGGATAGAGCTCTTTGCCATTTTCATCTTGTAAACGATAGCCGCGACAAGAAGTCAATACGGCACTCTTGCTTTTTTCAGAACCAAAGGTTGCTACCTGTAATACGCGAATATCCTGTCCTTTCCGCTCGCGTATTTTTTTAAGTATCTTAGGCCGCACAGAGGGACACAAGTCAATATCAATATCACCAATCTCGATGCGTTCTTTGTTGAGGTATCTCCAATATGGTAAGTGCCATTGAACAGGGTCAAGTTGTGTAATACCTAAGCAACGGTTGGATAGAAAACCACATGAGCTACCGCGACCCGGACCAACAATAGAGCCGCATTCCCAGAACATATCAATATACTGCTTTAGAGTATTATGATATGCGGTCATATCATCCTCCAATTTCTCAGAGATAGTGGCAAGAACTTCGGCCTCTTCTTCCAATCTCTGCATATAAATTGGCTTTTCATTCCATCTCTCTCGCTCCATTGTAGACATACATTCATTTGCCCAATAGCAATTTTGGACATCCGAATCATCTAAGTAAGCACGAAGTTGAGGGTAGTTATCTTTAGTGATATAAGGATAGTTTCCTTTGGGATATTCTGGAAGCGGCTCTTTGGGAATAATTTGTTTACGGAAGATATCATATCCTTCAATCTTATTCATTATTTCCACGCTATTCTGGAAACATTGGTGTAGAATTTCAGGAGAAAGGTATGACATATGTTTCGCTACTTCTTCGTTGCTCATTAGGTAGGTATAAGCATAAAAATCATCTGTTTCACGAGCACCATCTTTAGAGTTGAGGAAACTTTTATGCATATATCGATCGTTTTCTGTAGCATAGTGAGCATCTGTGCCAATGGTAAGTTTGATATCCTTTTCTCTTGAGAGCTCAAGAAGAAATTTATTATATCGGATCTGATCTGGATATTCTGCTGGAGCCATTTCCAAATAGAAATCATCTCCAAAAAGTTTTAGGCAGTAATCCATAAAAGCATTGAGCCGCGGCCAGTCCTTCTTCTCAAAAGCATACGCTGTTTCGCCGCCAATACATGCTGAAGTAGCAATAAGCGTATTTGGATATTCAGCAACAATTTGTGCTAATTCTTTTTTGAGGGTAGGCACACGGCACATTCGCCTATCTTCAAAGCTATTATACCACGCAATTGAACTTAGTTTGCGTAGAGCTTCGTGGCCACGAGTATTTTTAGCAATAAGTAAGAAGTGGAAATACTTTTCTATCTGAGTTTTATCTCTGGTATCAGTAAGATAAATTTCATTACCAAGACCCACTTTGAAGTCTTTGCTTATCTTACCTTTCTCCTTGAGTTCTTTTTCAGTAAGAAGAACTTTTACCGCATTACCTACGAATTCGTGGTCTGTGAATGCTAAGCCCGCATACCCTTTTGAGTATGCGGTCGTAAGCAAACCATCAATTGTGTTGATAGAGTCAATCAGACGAATGTTGCTGCCCATTGCCGTGTGGGCGTGGTTTTCGAACCGTTTGATTTCGTCCATCATAGTCTCCTTTTTTATTCTCTTATTTTACAGTTTTATTATACCCTATTTTTTCTCAAAAGTCAAATTTAGAATCTTTTATATCATAGTCATCAATAAAAATCTGCAAGTATTTCCGCCCTGCATATACATTGATATTGAATTTTCCATATATTGTAATAGTAGAGCCGCTTGTGGTATGGCTTGTCAATTGAGCAAAATCTGTATCTTTGAAGCGAATGTAGTTCAAGCCGCCATAACTAATTTTAGTTGTATCTCTTTTTTCGCCCATTACCATAACAGAACTTAGAGGGATATCTTCTACTACCACTGTTGGCTCTTTTATTTCATTTCCCCAAAAATCTTCCGCCGCGGCCAGTTCAAACCCAAGTTGCGTAAAGTTTTCATTGGCATTGAAGATATAATCTACGTCATATACATTTTCAAGACCTTGATCGCTGATGGTTGTGTTGGCATAGTTTAGAAGTTGAGAAATACGCGAGTGTTGGATAGAGAAACCACACGCATTAGAGTGGCCCGCAGTGTATTCCATTAGTTCGCTCTCATTCAAAAATTTCTTAAAATCCGGCACTTCCTCAAAACTGTCATTTCCACGAATACTTCCACGGAAAAATCCTTCTTCATTGGTTTTTCCAATCATTGTGGGTCTATGATATTTATTTACAAACTGAGCTGCGATAAGACCACGTAGTTCTTGAGGAATGTCATCTTCATCATATACTTCAATTACCAGAATCTTATTATCTAAAAGTCCTTCTTTCTGAATGCGGCCTTCCAGTAATTCTGTTGCTTTATCTTTGATACGGTTCTGCCGCGACTTCGCATTAGTTGCTTTGCGGGCGACCTCTTCACAAATTCTCGCCATATCGCCGGCTTTTGCTCCACGCTTTGTGCTTTGAACCATAGTATCTGGTTCAATAAAGGCTTGGAACATCTGGCGTTTTTCTTCCATTGTTCCTACGCGGACCATCGCATTGATTAGTGGAGCAATATAAAAAGCAATTTTGATATAATTCAGGCCGTCAGAATTCTTAAACAAAGAAAATGATTGCTGCACAATAAGTTGCTTGAAGAAACCATTATTGATTTGTGTGAGTCCTTGACTGATATAGTAGCGAGTTTCGGGGTCTGTGGGACTCATACAGTCAGCAACTTCTGCCATAGCAACTAAATCAAGGTAATAGGAAGCACGGGGATTCCGCGGGCAAAGTATCTTATCTAATACCTGACAAAATTTGTATACAACACCAGCACCGCATAGGGATTTATTAGGGTAATGTTCTGAAAGTTGATTGTTAACGCAAATACAATGGGTGGGGTAAGAATCAAAGGCGTGATGTTTTATACTCTTGCTTTCGCCTTATATGTCTCACGATTGCTAATGATTGCTTGATAACGTTGATATTTTCTATCCAAAAATACTGTCGCATCATGATACATATAATCTAAGAATGTTAGGCATTCATTTACTCGTCCATTTTGAATTTGCCAATTATCGGTATTACGTTCCGGAAATCGTTGCGACCAATTCCAAGAAAACTCACTAAGTTTTTCAATTGTCTCTAAGGTCTTCTTTTGACCAATAAAGCTCAATTGAAATTTATACAAATTGCCTTCTTTCATAGTGCTGATACCCATACTAATACTACCGTCTCCATCAAAAAAGCCACGAATAAAATGACGCTGGAGGGGCTCAGGAACAAAATCAATAGGAAAATGCCCTTCAAAAGTTTTATTAGGGCTTTTATAATAACTTAATAGAATTGTATGCATATGCTTTGAGCTAAAAGTAAAACGAGCATTATCCTGTGGGCCAAAAGTAGAATTTTTATGATAAATTTTTATTTCGTGCTCTGATTGAAGAGCATCCCGAAATTTTTCTAAATGGCTAGCATCTGTCGCTTTCAACTCAATACCTATAGCATTCCGGTTAGTGGCCAAATACCCATCAGCATAAATAAATCCTAACCAATATGCTTTTTCTTCTGTATCTATTTTGTCAAAGAAAAATTCGTCATAATAAAGTGGTAAGGACCGATGCCCTGTCCAATAATTATTATCTTTTAACCACTTTTGAATAGTTTTGGGAGACATACCCACAGTCTGTCCAATTTTTTTTAGAGCGCACCGTTTTGCATACATTTCTAAAATAGTATTAATTTGTTGTTGTTCCATAACTTTATCCTCCAAATAACATTCTCGAAAGAGAATGGACTATATCTTTAGCACTTTACTGCTATCTCCTATTTAGTCTCTGAACGTTTTTCCTCGCGGTAAAATATCAAGGAAACTTCGCTGCGGATTATCCAATCTTTTCTCTTTTTACTATCTCAGAATAATTACCCTCTGCCATAATAATAT
>ERZ1034878.129-NODE-129-length-40139-cov-24.637786_pt1 | contig 40139 bp, 64 predicted proteins | sample MGYA00520593_ERZ1034878 | MGnify/ENA primary metagenome ERZ1034878 (study PRJEB33766, sample SAMN09781724) | gut metagenome | biome: gut microbiome | host: Homo sapiens | place: Madagascar | study: EMG produced TPA metagenomics assembly of the PRJNA485056 data...
AGAGTTGCCCGATGAGCCAATCTTAGCATAGTCGCCCGAAGAGCCAATCTGAGCAGAGTAGCCCGATGAGCCAATCTGAGCATAGTTGCCCGATGAGCCAATCTGAGCAGAGTTGCCCGATGAGCCAATCTTAGCATAGTCGCCCGATGAGCCAATCTGTTTTCTTCTGTCTCCGTTGTCGTTTAACACACCATCTGCCTTAACTTTAGATGTTGATGTAATATCTTTCAGCCACTCGACACCGATATTAATGATGTCTGCCAACTTCAACTCAGTCTTGATCTTGATATGTGAAGAACATATCTTTGTTGAATTTTCTTCTTCCTTTATCTTACCAGATTGCTCTACCTCTGCGAAGCGAGAGTTTAGCATATCGTAGTGGTCCCATACTTCCATTGGAGACTTACAAGCGTGAAAACCTCGTTCACAACACTTGATTTCTCCGTCCATTTCGTACTCTTTTCCAACTTCATACTGGAATCCTCGGCATTGCATATTCTTGTCGAATGCCTTGTACGATTTGATTACTTTTTCACTCATGTTACTTATATTTATATCCTTTGCAGGATGGTTAGTTAATCTTCTTGATACTATCAACTTCCATACCCCATAGAACAAACTCTCTATTGGAGCGAGTGCCATCTTTCTTTGCAGGATTGACTCTTACCTCAATATCGCCAGTGAAATGGTGATTATGTTTCTCAGGAACAATACTTGCGATCCAGCATACATCACATCTGCGACAACTTACTTTGTCGCCTACCTTGTATGGAAGGGTTTCAATGTATTGTGTTACATAGGAACAAATCTGATTTTCTATATGCTCGATAATACTTTGTTGTTCCCATACTTTTTCATCTAAATCTTCTTTTGTCATAATCTATCTATTTAAGCCCGAAGGCGGTTAAACAATCATATTACTATCCAATCCAAGTCCAAAGAGAAGATGTTGTAAATCAGAGACATTATTGATGTTACTACGCAACAGATGTCTTCCTATGTAAGCTTCCCAAATATAACCAGTTTGGCTTGATAATCCTACTCCTGCACCTTCTTCATTTGGAGACCAGTAGAATCCATAATTAAGTTCCCATCCATTCTTTAAAAGAATATCTTTTGTCAAAGGAATACCCTCGATGTTTTTGCAAGACATTGACCTTATCTCTTCTTCTTTATTCACAGTTGATAAAGATACAACAGGTTTATGTCCGCCAAATTCAGAAAAATCTATTGCATTAACACCTATTACCTTACAGATAGTTCCTTTTAGAATAATGTAGTCGTCTTTTACAACTCGTACCAAGTCTCCTATTTTTAATTCTTCGGGATTCATACGTTTACTTTTTGTCAATATTAAACCAAAGCTCACCGTTCTCTTTCTTTTCAAGAAGGCTCATTATCTTTGAGAATAACTCGATGTTAAATGGGCAGTATGTTGTTACTTCATACTCACCTTTTACAACCTTTCTCATTCTATAAGACTGGCTTTTGAACCCCTTCTTTTGCTTTCTGTTCTTCGGCTTCACTCTTATTGTTGACTTGACGTACATCACTTCGTCTTTATTAGATAAGCCTACGATAAGAATAGTATTTCCACACGTAGCCTTTACCTCTTTAGTTCGTCTGTCCATACGCTTTACTCCTTAACTTCTTTAAAGATTACATTCTTGCCGTCTAAGCGGGTATAGCAGTAGTCTGGGCAAGCATACCCCTCCTTTGCGAAGAAGCATCCTTTACAAGAAAAACTTGTTGCTTCAACCACCTCCAAAATTATTCTTTCTCCAACTTTAAGTTCTTCCATATTTATTTCCCTTTCTTTTTAGGAACATACTTTTCTGAATTGTCGTTAAACTCATAGCAGTCTGGGCAGTAGTGCTTATCACCTATTTCCACCCATTCGCTTTCCATTGCTTGCTCTTTTGCAGTTCCTTCGTCCAACCAAGCCCCAATGCCATTAAATTCATCAATAAAGGGCTTCCCGCATCTGTCACATACGACAGAGTACATTTTAATTGGTTTAATCATTGCTCACCTCCTCTCTTTGGTAGTAAATCGTCAATATAAAGCCAACTAACAACTTTATAGTTCTTACAGATATTATGCCAAATCTGAGAAGGAGTGCTATTGTACTTATCTGCTTCTTCATTCAAAGATATGGTCTTTGCAAGTCCATTTTCCCGAATATAAGTTATTTGCTTACCATGTTCTGGTTCCTCCTCAGTAGGATGCTTTAAACTTTTTAAAAGTTCTTCAGTAGCCCACTTAACTCCTTGCTTGAATCCAAATATTCTATAGTTACTATCATAAATTGAACCATAGTCACAAATTTTATTTGCAGCTACTTCTATTTTCTTTTTGTCTATCATAAGTTAAATATTTAATATATCTTATCATTCGTCATCCCACATATCTTTTGGCTCATAGTCCCACCAACCCTTGTCTTCATCATCTTTCCAAAGTTGTTCATAAGCGGTGCGTTGTTCATCTTGCCAAAGACGAGCATCTTCCCAATCTTGAAAGTCTTTAATGCGTTCTTCTTCTTTTTCTGTATATGTTATCACCTCACGTTCAACTACAGTTTTATAATGAAAGAAAACGGTCTCTACATAACTATTAGACTCATTAAGTCTAATACATCGCATAGTATTTGGCTTTGGAGGTTCTTTTTTGCTAGATTGTAATTTAAATTTCTGACCTTTATAAAAGAAAATCCTATCATTATTGACCTCCCATAGTTCAAATTTCTTTAAAACCTTTTTCATACCTCACCTCCTTTCCACTCATCTGTAGTACCAAGAAGGTGTGCTGTTTGATCGTTGTAAGGGATGCACTGTTTATAAGAACGTCCGACACAAATAAAAGGATAGAATGAGTGATCTTCATAATGGGAAAATAGGTTTGCTTCCCACACTTCATTGTCACCCTCTCTGCATATTACTCTGTCGAAGGGCATAAATTCACATTTCTTTGGCAAATCAACAATCTGTTTATTCTCTGCATCCCAAGCTTTGTCTTCCTTTGCTAAAGCGTCAAAGAGCTGCTGTTTCTCTTCATTTGTAGCAGGGCGATAAATCCCCCCATCCACCCAATCATCATTAGAATAATCTAAATAGGGAGTATATACATTTGCATGATAATACACATAATTAGAAATATAAACTTCATTATGGTCTTCATATAAACTTTTAAATATTCCGATTTTAATAGCCCCGTAAGTTTTACAAAAATATATATCTCCATCTTTTAATGGGATTGTTTCTAAAGTTTCCACGTTTAATCCTGCTTTTAATATACAAGCTTTAACAGTAAGTATATGTTTCTTAATGTTTTCTTTATTTTCCTCTAAAGAGTAATTCTTAGTAAAAAGAGTTTCTTCTTTTTCAGAAAAGCATCTATAAGCAGGAACACCTTCACCCCAAACGTACTTACCAACAAATTTAGTATAAGTATCATTGGTAAACCTATCAAAAAATATAGTTTCCTTGCCATCATTGCTTACCAGTACATCCCCTTTCTTCCATGCGAACTTAGACCAGTCACGCATCTCCTTAGAAGGAAGGAGAATCTGTAAACCATCAGGATATCCTCTTACAGTACCAAATTCGGAATAACTGAGATGGCAAGCTATATTATTTTTATCCTTATTCGTACACCAAACTACTGTTTCTGTATCTGTAGTACTGATTGTATCTGACTCTACATCTATATTATATAACAAGTCATATAACTTAGTTCCTTGCGGTTTATCCTTTAGGATTTCCGCTATATTAATCTTTCTCTCCATAATCTCGATAATTTATAGATGATAACGACTACTCGACACTCTTGCCCCCCAATCAAAACAACCCGTTGTGTCGGGTTTTAAGAAACGCATCTCCAACTTCTTTAACGCGGCTCTGTGCTTCTTCTCAAGGTTGACGCAGTGTAGCTTCTGAGCTAACTTAATTTGCTCGACAATACCCTTTCGGGCTGCTCGATATTGCTTTTCTGACATCATAAGCTATCCTCCTCGTTAATCTTGTATACAAGCCCAACAACAGCTTTTATAAGTTCATGGTTAGTCATGGGTTTGGAATCGGTATTGCCAAGTTTTAGTTCGCTGATGATACGATCACACACTTTGTTTATGTGTCCCATTTTGGAAAGAGGGAAACGTTCGATATCTGAAGCCTTATCAAGATTGAAGCATTCACGAAGGTAAGTTCCACGGATATATTCTGTGCAAGAGCGGTGGCGAGTAACAACCCACACACCCTCTTGTAGCTCGTTCTGAAAATTCATGCTTACTGGCCGATAGTTTCCGTTAAACTTGCAATACAGACTCTTTGATACATCAAGTTCGGGAATCTTGTATTCCTCGTAGCGACCTTTATTATTCTTTGTGTATAACTTTGGAATCTTTTTCATTTTGTTTTCTTTTTAAGGTTTGCTGTTCTTATTGCTTTGAGGTATTTAGGAGATTTTTTCAATCCAAGCTCTTTAGCTTTCTTGTTTACCTCATAAACGCTGCGGCCTACAATATGTGCGACTTCTTTTGTAGGAGAATCCGGGAACCCTATAGTAAGCGCCCTTATCTGAGCCTCATTCCAAGGTGTGCCGGTGTTGACGATCGGATTTTTCTTTTCAGACCCGTCTGGTGTTATATTAACGCCGTTAAGTTCGCATGCCTTGGATAAGGCTTCGTCAGCACGGTGGCAATCAAGAATTTTAAGACCGATAATCTCGAAGCCAAGGTTAAACTTGTCTTTACATTCCGAAAACACATTGTTGTCTATAGAAACAGGATAAAGAAGTTCCATCACGTTGCGTATCCTGGCATAAACACCCTTGACCGGCACAGTGAACCGGCTGCCAACGGTAAATGCTGTCATACCGTAGTTCTTCTGCATAACAGACGAGAACTCATCCACAGACTTACAAAGCATTCTTGATAAAATCTCGGCCATGAGGATGAGGGTGTAGAGTTTATGCTGCTTAATACCGAACTTCAAGAACTGGTTATCGATAGCATAAAAGCATTTCTGTATATCGGGCCTAATATCCTCCTCGATAGCATCTGTGAGGTCGAGCCAAATCTGCTGCATACCAATCTTGCCCATGTAGAACATGAAAGATTCAATAAGTTCGTCAGAACATCGTTTCGCCTCAGTAAGCCGCTTTTTTGCCTCCATGCGGAACCGTTTTTTGTCCTGTCGCGCATAGTTGTATACATCAGTAATCTGAGTCTGGACCACAGAGGCGAAACCTCCTATCATGGAGTAGAAAAGCATGTAAGCCTTGTTGACCTGTTCCTGTGATGGTCTTTTCAGAGGGATACCTGCTATTAACGGTTTTGATCTGTTTGGTTTCCACTGCATATCAGACCTCCCTTTCGACAAAGAACACCACAAAAATACACACCAGCGCCACTGAGGCGAGAATGTAATGATGGACCATGAAGCAGATGAAGCTGAGGCAGAGTATCGCCGTTGCAATAACGATCAGTAATATGATGATTGTATGTTTGTATTTTCTCATTTCTGCGTGTTAAATTACTTATCGTAAACAGCCTTGTAGCTGTCGAGTTGTTGAGATATATGCTCCAACCTGTCACGTTCGGCACGTGCCTTGGAGATAAAGATGAAGCTAACGATAAATGAAATGATAACCGTTAGTGTTATGAAGAGCCATGGAAGTCGGTATACAGCCTTATTGATTGCTCTTCCCAGGTTTCTGACAATAACCCAAGAGTAGATTCCTATGAACACTACCGCCTGCTTTGTAGTAGCGTTCTCAATACGTTCTTTCTGTGTCATAATTCTAAAAATTACTTGGTTTGGTTACACCAGTTATCAGTTGACCGCCAATAACCAGCTAACCATATTTCTTTTGGTGTCGCATTAGGGTGCTCACTGAGCCACTCCTCTGCCATTTTACTTACGTCTGCCATTTTGGTCTCGTTTTGATTCTTTTTCAAGTTTTTGTTTTAGTTCTTCAAGAGGTGATTCTTTAGGATCAACACCTTTCCTCAAACAATACTCTTCGTAGGATATAGCGTTCATCTTAGCCTTCTCATCCTCTATCTTCTGCTTGTCGCGATTTCTCTGTCCGTCAATTTCGGCTCTCTTTTCGTATACCTTGCACATATACTTTTCGAGAGCTATAAAAAGTCTCTGAGGATTCACGGTCTTGCCGACATAGATTTCGCCGTATTCTCCGATAGAAAAATCGTAGAAGAATCTGGTAAGCTCGCTTGGAGTAAGGTGATAGTATTCTTGTCTGATGCGCTGCGCCATAGCCTTGAACTGGTAAGAGGTAGTTGAGTCGATAGCTCCAACAACCATAAACAGATCAATGAGCATTACCTTAATCCAGAACTCGCTTGCACCATCTTTGAAGTACTTATCAACTTCAACAAAGGACATACCGCCTCTACCGACAGAATCATATATGGAAGTTATAGTGTCCGTGCGATTTTGCAGAGTAGGATATTTCTCCAGGAATAGCGCATATTGTTCACCATATTTTGATACCGCTTGACTATATTCAGTCGGCAAGGATTGAATTAATCTTGTTGAAAGTTCGTTGCTGTTGCTCATAACTGTTTGCGCCATTGTTTTTAGGAGCGAACAACCCAGTGTAGTTGTTGCCCATAGAATACTCAACGATAACCTTTGCGTATTCAGGATTTCCGTTTGACAACTGTAGAAGTTTCTTTTTAAGAGCTTCTAACCCACGTGGCTTGTAAGACTGACGTTTTTCTTTCTTGTATGCAAGCCATGCTTCGAGGGCTTCCTTGCATGGATAAATCTCCTCCTGCTGCCCTTCTTCCTCAAAGTCGGATAAATCTTTGCCTAACGAGAACGCAGCGCCCATGCAAAAGATTTTCTGCTTTTCCAAGTCATTCGGGAATAGCTCGCCAGACTTCTGTCGTATATTAATTGGTAACATCATAAGCTATTGTATGTAATTTTGTTGTCTTTCTATATCATGTTGAATATGAAGTAGTGCGATATATTCATCAGAATTAGGAAAATCAAATCCAGCTTCCTCTTTTGCCCACGATTTGAAATCAGAAATTGATTTGCTCATTTCGTCTTTCGTAAGGTCAGCAGAAGAACGGAGATACTTATAGCATTCTCCCGTGAATTTATCAATCCCTTCTCTGAGGAATATATCTTTATTTACTACCAACTTATAGAAATGCGTCTTAACTTCGTCCAGAGTGTAGCCGTATTGGAGACCGAATGCAGATAGAAGTAAATGAAGGTAGGCGTTCTGTTTCAAAGAACGTCCACGTTTCTCTTTTAACTCAACCATAGCGCCTTTGTTCTCCAACTCGGCTACTTTTTTCCTAAACGTTTCAAGTTCAAATACATTTTTCAGGTTGAACCACATAAGCGTTGAATGCTCGTTTGATTAATTCTACACTAGAAGGGAAGGTCATCAGAGTCCCCTCGTTGCTGTGCTTGTTGCTGTGCTGACTGCTGTTCAGGTGGAAACAGATTTTGCTGATTCGTCGGGTTTGCCACGCCAGCAGCATTAGCAGAACTTGCCATAGCTTGTTGCGCTGCTTGTGCTCCAGCCTGAGCATTGCCGTTATAATTCACACCCTGCGCAGGATTTTGCTGCGCCACATTCTTAACATCCCAAGCACGAATCTGGTTAAAATATCTACCTTGATATTCATGCGCATCAATATCAAAGCTAACATCGACAACCATGCCGACCTGAATGCCAAAATTGACAATTCTATCAGCTCCAAAAACATCAAAAGCCATCTTCTTAGGGTATTGCTCTTGTGTTTCTATTACATAAGTCTGACATTTCCACTCGCCTCTTGCCGAAATACCGCTTCTTTCAGGCAGAACCGCAATAATTTTTCCTTGAATTTCCATTTATTTTTTGTTTAAAGAATTTTTTAAGACCAAATCTGCCAACTCATCAAAGTAAGCAACATCCTTGATGGCAGAGTCCTGCTCTCCTGTGACCTTTGATGCTATTGATCCTTTCTGCATAATCAAGCTATAAAGATAGCCGTCGATGGTATTTGCACCCATGAGAATCCACGATGTAACCGCATTCTTCTGACCGTTACGATAGGCACGGCATTCGCACTGCGATAAGTCAGCCATCGTCCATGGGAGCTCGACGAACACCACGTTGGAAGAAGCCGTAAGCGTAAGGCCTACGCCGGCTGCCTTGATGGAACAGATGATGATTCTCTTTTTCTTAGCCTGAAAAGAATCAATAGCCCACTGCTTCTGCTGCTGACTATCGGAACCGGTTACGGTGCAAACCTCATCCGGGAACTCCTTCTTGATTGCGCTAACGACATCACGATGCTCGGCAAACACGATTATCTGCTCTTCGGTATCATGAAGAAACTCTATCGTCGCCTTCATCTTCCCTCGCCCGGATATCGAGCGAAGGTTCATAAATCTGACAAGAGCCTTCATTCTCAGCTTTTTTCTTGCCTCTTCCTCGGAGCAGCTCTTGTATTCGAGAAGGAACGTGAGCAGGTCTTTCTGACAGGTATCGTACTCTTCCTGCGTTTCCGGGTCGAGGGCAACACTGATGGTCGTTCTGGTCAGATCCGGCAAATCTTTGAGAACATCTTTCTTCTCTCTGCGGAAGTAGCACGTTTCGTGTATCTTCCGGTTAAGCTCTTCAAGATTCTCATTCTCACCATATCTGTTGTAGAACTCACCAAACCCTCCGAACTCATCGTTCAGGCGACCAAGGATTGCAAGCTGACAGGCCAGGTCTGTTGCGTGATTAACAACAGGCGTACCTGTGAGTTCATAGATGTATTCTTTGCCCTGACACAATCCCATGATGATTTTAGACTGCCTTGTGGACGGGTCCTTAACTCTTGCAGACTCGTCTATAATCACAGACTTGATAATCTTCAGTTCATCGCGAAACAGAAAATTATTGAGTCTTAGTGGTTTCGGTCCAAGATTTACGACGAAGTATTTCGCAAGCGACTCGTAGTTGCATATCACCACATCATAAAGGTTCATCTTCGTAAGATGATATCCGTATGTCGCATTGACAGAATCGGTAAGTATGAGAGGACGGAGGTTCGTAAACTTCTTTATCTCTCTCTCCCAATTCACTTTTAGTGCGGCTGGGCATACAACCAGGCATGGTGTTGCTTTAGCACGCTCAATGGCAACGATAGACTGAACCGTCTTGCCCGTTCCCATATCGTCCCCATTTATGCAACGCTTCATAGCGAGTTCCATGCGTACACCTTCTTCTTGATAATCGTATAATTTCGGTTTGTCTGACATAATAACAAATTTATAATAAACACCACATACGGAAAGCCCATTCTAGAGCCTTCTCTCTACCACGCAAATACAACTCGTCACCACGTTCAATCTTTTTGTAGAATACTTTCTTCTTAGTCTTTGAAACTGCAAAGATAAAGTCTTGATTTCCGTATTTAGGGTCAATGCTGTGCGTAAGGTCCATATACCAAGCGCGGCTTCTATCCCAATCGACAAAATCAATCTGGGCCTCAAACTGTTCCTGTGACGTAGCTGCGGTGGTCTTCAAATCACCGCCGAACTCGCCGAGCCACCAGTCGAACTTGCAGCGTACAGGAAGCTCGAACTCGAAGCCCTGGTATTCCATCTTCATGTGCGGATTGATGAATGTTTTCTGACCGACCGCATTTTTCAGAACAAAATCAAGAAATCTATCCTTTGTTGCTTGTTTCTTTAAAACTGCAAGTCTGTCTAATCCCCATTTCCAATCCTTCTCTGTGTATTTCTCGTCATCGACCGTCATAGCGTAATGATTACACTTTTCTGGTTCAGTAACGAGAGCATCAACAAGAGTTCCAAGGTGGAATGCCTTTCTCTTATCCTCTTCCTTTACGAAGTTGAGTTGCGGGTTCAGAGCGAACTTCAACGCAGTGAGGTCTGAATTGGAGACCTCACCACGTGAATAATAAGGGTCAAACGGTTGCTCTGCCATATTACTTAGCTGTTACCTCATCCTCATATTTGATATAAGGAGAAACGATGTATTTTTCTTCACTGTTCGCATGTTTTTCGCAAGCCTTGCGCATGAACTCCAACTTAGAAGCGAGTTTGTCTGGAGCCATCTGAGAACCCTCGATTGTCCACCACTGCTGGATGATATCGAGCCAAGCATTTTTATCGGTAACAATCAAACGTTTAGTAACCTTTACTTTTTGTTTGCTTGTGCTGACGGAAGTCTGTGCAAAAAGAGATTGAGCCTGTGCAGTTGCATGCTGTGCGGCATTCTCTGCATCGCGTTTCTCCTGCTCAGCCGCAAGCTTTCTCTGCTGCTCTTCTTTCGCAGCTTCGTCAGCCTTACGGATAGCTTCTTCCTTTGCCTTGCGTTCTGCCTCGGCAGCGGCAGCTTCCGCTTCCTTACGTTTGCGCTCTTCCTCAGCAGCCTTCAGTTCAGCTTCCTTGCGCTTGCGTTCTTCTTCGGCAGCCTTCAGTTCAGCTTCCTTGCGCTTGCGTTCCTCTTCATCTTTGATGCGCTGAATCTCCTCCTGCTTCTTGCGTTCTTCTTCGGCAGCCTTGCGAGCTTCCTCTTCTTTACGCTTACGCTCCTCTTCAGCCTTGCGAGCTTCCTCTTCTTTACGCTTACGCTCCTCTTCAGCCTTCTTGATTTCAAAAAGCTCTGAAACCTTGGAGTCAAACTTCATGAGAAGTTCATCACGTGTAGTATTGACCGTCTGCTTGTAAGATAGGAGGAGTGAGGCAGAAACCTCCTTGTAGGCGCCATTCATAATCTCCTTAGCATCATTTTCATCCACCTCGGAAGAATAGGAAGGCTTATTGTTAACGAACAGATGTCCAAGGTCGAGAACGTCGGAGAATTCTTCAATGCGCTTCCTTACCTCATCCTTATTGTCAAGGGTGAGTAACGTAAACGTACTATTTAGAGAGTCGATAGCAGTAGAAGAATGCTCTGTAAGGAGATTGTTGAGCGTATCAATAGTGTCGGTTTTCAGCTTAATCTTTGCTTCCTTGATACGTTCCTGGCGCAATCGTTCTTGTTCTGCTTTCTTCTGCTGCTCTAATTTGTATGCAGCATACTCGTTGCGCTTCTCCTGAATCTTATAGACAACGGAATCTGTGTTCTTTACAGAGATAAGATTCTCCATCATTGTAAATCCCTTACGGACAATATCGAACACTTGGGTGACTCCCTTGCGCTTCTCTGTCATTGCTTTTTCTGTCAGTTTAGCCTTCTTGATAAACTCGGCAGCTTTCTCGTCAAGAGCGTCGTTCATTCCAGAAGCGCCGATATCTGCTAAAAGAGACTCACCTGCATGAATACATGCTTCGTAAGACTTTTTGTTAGCCAGAACAGCATTCTCTGTATCAGACTTGAGAGTTGCAATCTGTCTTGTAATATTGTTGGCTTGCTGTTGAACCAACTGTAATTCTGTATTTTCCGCCATATATGATAATTTTAAAATGGTGAATCACTATCAACCTTCACCTTAACGCCCTTATCTTCCGGTGCGACTTCTTCAGCACCAAAGGCTTCCTGTGACGGCTTCTGTAGAGCCTGCGTGTCGATGTCGGCCTGCAATAATGCTCCAAGACCGACCTTCAGTTTAGGATAAGTCTTGAATGCGTGCTTACAAGTTTTAGAGATAAGAAATCCCGTATCTATATCCCTGTAATACGTTTTACCATCATTGCCTACAAAACTTCCTCCGTACAAAGCGTTTGCCTTGTGGTCTTTGCCTCCAAACTTGGCAGAATACTCGCGAAGTCTGTCAACACCCTCTCGGTCAAGAACAAAGTAGTCATACGAGTTGTTAGGAAGAATGATCTTAACATAACATGCAACAATATACGAATTTGCCGGTCTCGGATAAGTCTTTACGTAATCAACGAACTTATGACCGTCACGCTCTCCGAACCGAAAGTCATCACAATTATACACAATAACAGGATTGTCACACCTAACAATCTGTCCAGCTCTTTGACGAAGAAGAATTTCTCCGTATCCCGTATATGTAATCTTTGCGGTATAAGTCGATTGTTTAGTATTCTTATCGTAGTTGCTATAACCCATAAGATAGCACAATGTCGTCGTGCCTTTTTCAAGAGACAATCCGTTGATTGCCAGGTTCATGAATGCGTCATGAATATTGAGCGAAGGAGCCTTTTCAAGATATCCCTTGAACGAACCGTTGAGAAGTTCCTCGTTGAATAAGGCTTTCTGCTCTTCAAAGAAAACCTCTCCACCTTCTCCAAATTTCTGATTATACACCTCTATAAATCTATCTCTTGCCAAATCGCAAATCTGATTATGAGGAGTTTTGTTTAACTGATTTATATCCATTTGTATAGAATTTAAAAATTAATCACTTTCATATCTAAACTCCCACCTTTCGCACGTGTGTTCCCATGTGCGCCCAGGCTTCTTGTCGTCGCACTGACCTCGCCAGAAGCAGCTCATACAGGCATGTTTCATTTCTGGTCAATGTATTTGAACGAAATCTTATCGACAACTTTCTGTCTTCCGTCTGCACCGGTCTCAACAGTTGGGATGACAAACTTTCGTCTGCCCTCTCCGGCTATGTAGTTAAGAAAGATGGCTTGTTGTTGAACCATAAGAGAGTTGTTTCTCGTAAGATTCATAAGACACTTATGTTCTTTCCTCTTTCGCATTACGGCCTCTGCTACCTGTGGTGTGAGGCGCATGAATACGGCCTGTAAACTATCCCTGTTGATCATTGGCTTTCACTTTATGAATAAAGAAACTGTCAAAAATCTGAGTTTCGGAAATAGAAACAGAAGAGTAGTCTACCATCGACCCACGCATAATCTCATCAAGATAACGGGTGGCCCTGTTGAGGCAGTTAGCCTGGATGAGCATCGACTGCTTGGTCTTCTTTGGCTTTCCTGTATTCTCGTTTATAGTGATGTAGTCGACGGTTCCCTTATAGAACTTGTCGTCATCGCCTTCACTGGAAGAGTAAACTTCGCTGAATGCGGCAGGAGTGATATTGAGCACCTCAACATCGCCAACACTGTAATCACACATAGAGTCGAACGCCTTGAGCTCTGCGTCACCAAAAGAGGTCGCTTCGACAACAATAGTCTTACGCACCTTTTTCACTTCGCCATCCTTGTCTTCAACGACAGCTACAGCGACAACATAGAAATTGCCTGAATTACATTTTAACTTCTCCATAAAATATATTTTTAATGTTTAAAATTCTCCATCATCTTCGTTTTTAAAAGAGCTGACTCTAAAAAGAACTGCCACAAAAGCTGCGAACAGAAACACGATCACTGTAAGCAGAAATGAAATAATAATCACCTTCATATAAAATTCAATGTATGTTACAAAAAAACAGTAGGCGCATCACTGCGGCTACTGTCAAAAACTTGATACAAGTCATTGATATGGTTAAATAATCACGTTATTCGTATATTACTTTTTCGCCATCCGATGGATAATCGACAATACGTAGCGTTTTGCTGTTTTTGTATATCGCCTTTCGGAATATCACCTTAGCTTCTCCGTGATGTCGCTTTAGATTATGCTTTACTATAAGCGATATGCAATTCTTCATCGTAATGGAGAACTCGCGAAGCTTAGACGTATATTCTGACTTAACATCGCAGATGACGAGCTTGCCGTTCTCGAAGAAAACAAAGTCTGCCGTGTAGTAATGCCCTTTTACAAGGCTTCGTTTAACCCACTTTACTTTTGTCTTGAGCGCCTTTGGCACGAGTACATACAGAGGCTTGATAAGACACAGCCTAACCTGTCTGTGAATACAGGAGACATTCTTGTCATCGAGGAGAAGAATGTAGTAACGAAGCTCTTCTCCACTGTCGAACTCAAGCCCTTCGTACTGGACCTTTCTGTTCATTACCCGTTTTATCGCCATTGTTTGCCCTCCTCACTTGGCGTTTTGAAAAGATTATCGAACGCAACAGCTCCGAACCTCTGGTATTTTCCACTTTTCCACTGAACAATATAGTCGTTCTCGGCGACCTCTCTCTTTCCGTCAGTAAAATCTGGATTGAGGATCACGACTATTTCCCCTTTCTCGTTGCGACAGATGCTTTCAACCGCTTCGAGATTAGAAATCTCGTTTAGATTTTCCTTTTTAACTCTTATAGTGTATATTACTTTCATTTTTTTTCTTGTTTTGGAAAAAGGAAGGAGGCCGTGCGTACACAAGCCTCCAGTTCCTCATTCAAAATAATAATTAACAACTACAAATTAGAAATATGATCTATTCGTAACCTCAGAAGGTATCGAACCTTCTTCTCTATACGCCCTATGCGGCGCAAGCGCATTTCCTAATTGCTTTGAGATTAAATGACAGCTTTATTCTCACGAACAAAGCTGTCTTGAAAAAAATCAAAATGATCAAAATTAAAAGTGAATTTCGTCACGCATGACGAGCAAAATTTTGTAAACTTATTATTAGCAATTTATGAATACACTTTGTTGCGGAAGGTGGATTCGAACCACCGACCTTCAGGATATGAGCCTGACGAGCTACCAACTGCTACTATTCCGCTGTAAAAAACACCACCTTTCTTCACAGATAAGTGGTGCAAAATAATGTATATATCTAAAACAAACAAAAGAGTGGGAGGCGCGATTGGAGTTACACCAATTCCTGTCAGACGATAAGATAAGGTATCATTGGGTTGTCTAACCGTGACATTCGTACACCACGTGCCTCTTTGAATATATAAATATGAGTGATTTGAACTCATTGTAATATAATCACCAGACTGCATTGCTTTCGTATGTGCCTACATCGACAATTCTTCTTTCCGATGCGGTTCGTCAAACTACTTAATGCAGAAATTAGCTGGATTTTCGTATGTCGTGTGTCCCTTCGTCGGATCCTGGCACTCAATGCGCTCCCCAACTACTTCTTTTCCACGCATACTACGTTGTTAATCATCATGTCAAAGACCAATAATGTCATCTAATAAGAAAGATGCAAGATTGTAGACGCCCACACTACCTACTTTATAAGCTCAAAGGACTTTAGCTTTGCACCAAAAACCGAAAAGAAAACATTGTAGTGGACACAGTAGGAATCGAACCTAACGACCGTTTCCTTAGGAGGGAAATGCTCTATCCACTGAGCTATGTGTCCATTTAGGGGGACTGACTGTCATCATTGCCAGTCCCCAAGGTTTGACCTCTGTCAAATCACAATACGAAAAACATCCTCACGGACTTAATCTGAAAAATTAACAATAACTAATTACACTATTCATTTCTTGACAATTATTTTTTCTTCTTTTTTATTTTAAAGCAACATCAGTATACTCTGTGCGTTTCCAGCATCTTATCTATGTCTGTTTTCAAGAAAAACGCTGTGTTGCCTATCATACAATGGCGGATCTGTCCGCTCTTTCTCAAGTCGTGTATATATCCAGTACTCATACCGATATACTTGGCGAACTCCTTTGTGGAGAGCCATATCTTTTCGATAGGCTCTACTGATACTTTCTTGCGAGGCATAGGCTTAATCTCTTAATGCAAACGTTGCTGCTGAAAGATATGCCATCAGATCTATACAATCCTGTTTGGATAGCAAAACTTCAACATCGTCATCACAGCCATCAAAAACGCTAAGAACAACAGCGTCATAAGTAGCCGATACGGGACCATCTTGCGTCTTAACTGTAGTTGTATAAACAGAAACGTTATTGTCACATACAGAACCAACTTCGGAAGACTGAAACATATTATTGTTTACATCCTTATAGTCCTTGCTATCTCTTAGCATCCGGATAGAGCTAAAGAATTTATCACCACAATCTGCTATTTTTGGAAAAACTTCTTTACCACTCATAACTTTATCTTTTAAAATCCAACTTTTCTTTTCAAATACATTCCACGAAAATGAATCAAGATAGATTCGCCATCACGGAGAAGACCACTTTCAATAGACATTATTATATGACTTTGAAGCCTTTCATACTCTATCTGCTTTTCTTCTTCTCCAAGCTCATTCCTCATCATTATCTTATGGTCTCCAGCTATGATATAGTTAATTCCTTTTGCTATATGCTGCATATAATATGGCATATTTCTCTTTGGAACAACTTCCGACACAGCTTTTGCTAAGTTCTTGTAGCCTTCACCAACTAAATCACGATAAAGAAGCATCTTGTCTGATATGAATTTGATTACTTGATACTCAAATCGAGGATTGAGCCACATGGCGAATTTCATAAACAATACCTTGTTCATCCAGGTTCCACCATTATACTTACCTCTAGTGGTCTTCGAGAGTACCTTTTTTAATTCCGTAAAATCTGCGGATTTAAAACCAAGCTCATTTTCAGCGACTTCCGACATAAATTCCGTAAGGTTCGTAATCTTCCAGAAATTATCCAGATCCCTTTTCTTATCCGGATTTTTCTTGTTCCACTGAGAAAGAAGCTCTGTTGCGTTGAACATTTCACCTTTCGTCTTTTGAGAAACAATAAACTCCCCGATATGTCTGACCATTACTTGAGTTGTTTTCATTTCTTACACCTCCTATATCAATGTTACTACTCGACCGGGACGGCCTCGATAACCAATGTCTTGTTCTCAAAGTTAGCCTTCGTTTTGTACCTGGCCACGCCTTCAGGCGGTTCGGTCTTACCTATCAGCCAAGCGTACTGTCGAGCCGACATAATGGCTTTTGCTGTCTCAAACACAAAAACCTCGATTTTTCCGGGCTTTATGCTCAAAATGTCTGACTTTGTCAACTTTTTCATCTTGCTTTATTTAATATTAACTAAAATAATTTGGAGGGGATGCAGGAAAGTTGTATATTTGCAGTGCTAATGTAAGATACGGCACTTTCGGTCGCATCCGCCTCCGTTTGTGTTGGTGTTGCTTTATTGCTTTGACCGGTTCACGAGTGCAAAGATAGCACAAAAAGGCGAACAAAGCAAATCTTTTTCGGGTTTTGTTCGCCTTCTTAACCTATATTAACCATTCGGCCGGTTTTAGTTGCGTATACATAACTAAAAGGCATTAATTATGAATGGAGTTATCGAAAGAGTTAATATTCTTATCAAAGACTTAGGGTTAACACCTAACGCTTTCGCAAAGAAAGTCGGTCTCGGATCGTCTAATCTAAGCAGAAAGCTTAAAGGAAGTACGCCTTTCACCGCCAAAGACTACCTCAAAATCAGCGAAGCGTTGGAGATAAGTCGAAATTGGTTAGAAACAGGAGAAGGAAGCCGATATGATGATGCTCTAAGAATGTATGATAGAAAACCAGTTAATATGGCTATCGACAAGTCTGTCGGACAAGCGATTCATGGGAAAGATGCAAAGCCGTTCTACGATGTTGACTTTGCATTAGGGTTCTGTGAGATGTACAATGATACGCCGAACACCCCTACGAAGTACATATATATCCCAGGTTACGAGAAAACTGATTTCTGGTGCAGAGCTTCTGGGGACAGCATGAAGCCTCTAATAAGTAATGGAGACATCATTGCCTTGAAGGTCATACCTGACTGGACAGAATTTTTGCCTATGAATGAGATTTATGCAATAATGACGAAGAACGACCTAAGGACTGTAAAGGTCATCCGTAGGGGTTCCGACAATGAACATTTCACCCTTCACGCGATCAACGAGGAGTACGAAGACCAGGAAATAAAGAAAGAAGCCATCACCAAGGTATTCAAGGTGCTTGGTTCGTTAAAGGCATTATAATAATGAAAGTATATATAGATGTATATAAAGAGGTGAAAGAAGCGTTACCCTGGGCGACAGAAGACATGATTCGGGAATTCGCATACAAGAGTTGGAATGCCCAAAACCAAAAACAACCAGAAATAAATGTCGAAGCAACAAAAGTCGAATATAAGAAAAGGTGGAAACTTCAACCAAAGCTATATCCTATGTCAACCAAGGTTTGCCATGAGTTAGCCAATTCGCACACTACGAGGTTCAAGCTTTGCGAAGGCAGGAAGATTCGACATAAGTTTATATGTAACCGATGCGGATACGGCAGAAGCTTCGGTTATATAACACCTTATGGGTTGCTTTGCCCTCAATGCGCCGCAAAGAAAGCAGGTGGACGTGGAGCGCCACATTACATAACAACACCAATGCGGGACTAGAAGAAGTTAAATAATAAAATATACGATTATGAAGAAGGTATTATTAGCAGCAGTATTTGCTTTGGCAGGAATGTCATTTTTCTCTTGCAGTAGTAGCAGTAGCGATGACGAACCATTCTCAATGAACGAGAGAGCAATCACCTTGCAAAAGGGAGATAAGTACACTATCACCCATACAGGTAAGGCTTCCTGGTCTTCTGAAGACACATTTGTCGCATCCGTGAACGACGGAGAGGTTACAGCCAATCACGTTGGTGAGACCGCCATATACGCAATGTCCGGAGGATCCAAGAGTCAATGTAACGTTACGGTAAGAGGCTCATACAATTATTTCAGAGAGCCATTGTGCAAGATTAATGCAACACCAGAGGATGTAATGAGATACGAGACCAGAAGCCTTGACACAAAGAGAAGCGATAGAACAATGCTTTTCTACTATCCAGCAATGAACGAGAATGTCGATGTCGTAGCATACACTTTCAAGAACGACAAACTGGAGAGTGCCTTCGTGTCAATGACTATGCACGGAAACGCATCTCAAGCACTACAGATGATGAACAACTTTATGAGTGAAAGATATATGGGTGGCATCGCCAGTCAGGGATACGTTTACATAAACGCTAAGTCTTTGGACGCAGCAAGTAAGCAGGTATTCGTTTCGAACACAATACCTGGTTATGAAGGAATAACGGCTGCATTATATACACCGTTAAAATAGAACAATCGCATTTTGTGAGTAATATGTGAGTGCAGTATTATTTGATGAACCTAAGCATCAGAGCGTTAGATATTTACCAAAACATACAAGAGTCTTCCCAAGCCTGAAAGGCGGGTTCGACTCCCGTATCTCGCTCAAGTATTGATAATCAGCAACTTACAGTATTTTTCACCATTAAAAACATAGCAAAATCCATCATTTTCACACACAAAATAGGTACAAAAACGTGCATAATATACGCCAATATAAATAATTTTGTGAGTAATATGTGAGTAAAATTGAGTTGTGAGTAAAATTGTGAGTAAGTATGAATAGTATCAAGACATACGTTGAAGGAAAGTCTCTCAAGGTTTTCTTCATCATTAATTATCACGGAAAGAGATTCCAAGTGTATACTGGTATTTCAAGTACGGTCAAGTTTAGCGGGATGGTCTTCCCGAAGAATGTCCCAAATGCAAGAGCCAAGACGGCTGCACTGGCAAGGCTGTTTGCATCAGTGGAAGAATACATCTATATGAACAGTAATCTTCCTGTAGCAAGAATGAAGGATGAAATCAAGGCCATCATCAACGGAAGAGCTTCGACCGTAGAGAAGAATATCCTCTACTACATCGACGAATTTATTAAGACTAAGACAAAGGATAGTACAAAGGAAATATTTCTAAGAACAAAGAAGAGGATTGAAGCTTTCGATGAGCATGCCGACTTCGACAGCATCGACAGGGACTGGCTCGAAAGATTCCAGGCGCATGAACTCCTAAAGGGCCGCATAAGCGGTGGAATCGCCATCGACCTAAGAAATATACGCACGGTGTTCAACTGGGCTATAGATAACGAAATTACAACCAAATACCCCTTCCGTAAGTTCTCAATCAAGACGGAGCGTCAGCAGTACCTGTATCTGAGTGTCGAGGAAATGAGGGAGTACCGTGATTTCCCTGTAGAGCCTTTCATGGAGAAATACCGTGACTTGTTTATGCTCGGTTTCTATCTGATAGGCATCAACCTCTCCGACCTGCTTGAACTCCCTGCCGACTGCATCAAGAAAGGCCGTATCCAGTACAAGCGCAACAAGACAGGAAGACTATATGACATTAAGGTTGAACCAGAGGCGATGAAGATAATCAAGAAATACAAAGGTAAAAATCATCTTTTATGTATCCTTGATGACGGAACGAAGGAGTCGAGCTTTAGATATACGCTTGGGGATTACCTAAAGCGTATAGGTCCAACGAAGATGAAGAAAAACAAGCGAGGTGCGCTGATAAAGAAGGAGATAACTCCTCTACATAAGGATATCGTGTGGTACACGGCAAGAAGAAGTTGGGCAACCATAGCTGCGAGTATCGACATCCCGAAGGAAGTTATCGGCAAGGCTCTGGGTCATAGTGAGTGGGATTCATCCACCACCGACCTCTATATTCAGTTCGACAACAAGAAGATAGACGAGGCGAATCGAAAAGTCATCGATTATCTAAACACAGATTTAGGTTAAGATAAAAGCCCAAGGAGTCAGTCAACCTCCTGTGGGCTTTGTTAGTTTATCGCTCGATGAGTTCTATCACTTCATCAATCTTTATCATTCTAATCATACTGCGTCTCCTTTCTTCTCTTCCTCTTTGATGTTTTTGAGATCTTGTTCTATAACGTATGCGTATGTGTTGTAGATTTTTCCGAACTCTTTTGCGTCTATCTTCCCATTGATGAAATCTACCTTTGCATTTGCAAGGAAGTACTTATGCTTCCATAGTATTCCATAACACAAATTGATGGAAGATTTTTCCAAATTGCACTTCAAGGCTCCATACAGCAGAGATACGGTATCCTCCTTAGCCTCAATGACGGCTTCATACATATCTATGCCTATCCACATGGCGAAGAACGCAAATTCGATGAGCGCAACCCACAACTTGCCAACAATAAGGAAGACGATGGTACACACAGCGAAAAGCACAATGAGAAGCTTGTTTACGGTCCGCTTCCTGAACCAACATATAATTCTTTTCATATCTGAATAATTTTTCTAAGTACATAGGGAAAATTCTGCCTATGTAGATTTTTATTTTTCCATCATACGCTACAAATCGTTTTTATAATCGTTAGAAATAATCCAGGAGCTCATTACAATATTGAATATCAGCAAGAGAATAATGATGGCCCAGTACTGCCCGTCGGTAAGCTCGATGGTAAGATAATCAAAATCCTCGAAGTTCTTTCTATGCCATTCCTTTTCTACAATCGGACCGATATACTCTGCGTACTTTTCGAGATTTACAGGATTGCTCATGAACCAGTCTCTACTCTTCACGCCTACGACCGGGCTATCACACCATGAAAATGCGTTGCACCACTTGACATTCTTGTTTTTGTCAATACCGACGCACACGACAAGCTCATTCTTGTTGCCGCCCTGCCAGTATGAGCACTGCTTTTCAACGATTTCCTCCGGCTTGTTCGTAAAGAACAGGACGAACACCCTAAACTGCTTCCGCTCGCCATAGTATCCGTTCAGCCATCTCATCGCCTTCTCCTGATTCTTAGGAATCTTCAGTCCAAGCACAGGGTTCTGGTCGTAAAGGACGATATCCGGATATTCAAACAGCCCAAGCTTTCGCGCCTGCTGATAATCAATATCCTCAAACTTGAAAATAGAACGTGAGGCTTTCACTTTATTCTTGTAATCATGCTCCGAGGATAATGTGTATGAGTTTTCGATGGAACCATCCCACGCCCATTCCTGAGCGTCACCATCCTTAGTGTAGTAATCCCTGTGCATATCAATGAATACGCTTTGGGTTCCAAGAATCTTTCTGACTACATTAAACTCGTTGTCGGTCATAAAGTACTCCTCTTTATTTCTGGCATCGAAATAAGTCCAACGTTCAGGATGATTTTCGACATACGAACAATCGTATGTTTCCGTACGTTGATTCTTTCCGCTTCCAACGGTCCTTGTACACGTGCGGTGTATGTACTCATTCCAGGCGTCGTAATGACGGATTCTTGTCACGTAGCTTCCGAGATACTCAGTGTCAGCTGCATTGGACTGCTTAAACACGAACTCCATGAGGATGCCTATGAGGATGGATGGAACAATGAGTACTGCGTATTCCCACCAGGTGGTCTGCTTCCTGAAGAATATCAACAAGAAAGCAGCAACCACGAATGGGATTAGAAATATGAATATTTCCATAAGCTGTTATTTCTTGAACAGGTCTACGTCGTTATCCTCTCCAAGCTGCATGATCATCTTTGTCTTGGATGAAGAGATAACCTTGTATTCGATAGGCTTGTTGTCAGATACGAACCACTTCGCCGGATATGTCTTCACGAGCGTCTCGTGCTCACGGATGATATCGAGCATTCTCTCCTGTGATGTCTGAAACTCGGAGCGCTGAATCTCTATGGACTGCATGAGGTCCTTGTATAGCGAAACGTCGAAGTTAGGATTACTTTCCTTGATCCACTTCATAAGCGAGCCGTCTCCCTTTGAGTATCTTCCCTCGATAAGTTTCGGATAGATGGACTCGAATGCGGACTTGTACTCATCCGTAACCTGTGCCTTCTGCTGAAGAACCTTCCACATCTTGTCGTGAACACCCTCAATCTTGCCACGTTGAGCCTCAGACTGCTGGCGAAGTGAGATTTCCTGGTTGTTGTAATGGAAATAACAACCGATAACTGAACCTGCGGCGAGTACTACTATTGCGAGTACTGATGCCAAAATAATGTTTTTTACATTCATAATGTTTAAAATTTAAAAAAATATACTTAATCTTTAAAGTTATTTCATTCATAATCTCTACAATTTATGACATTAATATTCTTTTTTTTATAAAGTCTCAGGCTCGCTCTCGCGGAATCTCCCTCTGCCACTACTATAATTGTATGTTATTTTTTACCCAATAACATTTTTCCCTCAACTTTCTTCTGATTAGAACCACTTTTTGCCTTCGAAATCTGACTTTTGAGAGTCTTGTATTTGTTGGCGCATTTGAGTTGTCCTTTTCTGTATTTTGCAGAGATGATAATGAGTGTTCCATCTGCCGTTCGGAAACTTTGATTGTTGGTGCATAAGCGCGCATCAATGTTCGCTTCCGTGCATTGGATTATCTTTTGTACTGCTCCAGATTTGACGAGAGAATTGACAGCTTTTCTCGCCTGATACAACGTACCGTTGATGTCTTGTGCCATCTTGGCGTTTGAGTAACTTCCAGTATACTTCTCATCGAATGGTTTCTTCAACATACGAGCTTCCATCTTACGGGCGTTGCGTATACTTTTAATCGACGTACCGTTAACAGCTCTACTATGCGTATTGATGACTTCTTCGATGATATTAATCTTGTTACTCACGACAACCTTGCGCACGAGACCCTTAAGGTTCGGTAGGCTGAGTTTGCTTATTTCCCCTCTTCTTGTCTTGTAGCTATAATTGTAACTCTCGTGAATCTTGTTCGCTATGATTCTTCTCACACCGAACTTGTTCGTATCTATACGGCAATAACCGAACTCAATAGCTGAATCCATGTATCGCTTGAAATCCTTCTTGTTGAAACCAAGAGCATTCGCTGCCTGGTTTGTTGTTCCAAAATGAAGGTCAGAAGAACGGAACAGGAACTTTATCTTAAGGGCAAAGCAAAACGCCACCAAACGATTGTCATCGCTCAGTGCAATCTGTGCCTGCTTAATTCCTATTCTGATATTTTTCATTACCTCATTTAAAATTAAAAACTCCAACGAACCAGAGGTAGAGGTTAGTCCGTCGGAGTTTACATTTTGGCATATATTATCGCTCATACGGTTGCCAATCCGAATAGCGTTTATGATTCCTTTCGTACTTACTACTCAGCCTCTACACCTTTCACTTGCATTGCAAAAGTACAATATCTTTCTATTCCGTGCAAGAGTTTAGTTTATAGTGTAAACCAAGCTCGTTTAAGTAAAGAATGTTGACAAGTATTTTGAATACACTGCTGCATGTATCGTTTTCACGTAAGGTGGAATTTTAAAATCGAGAGATTGATTAAAGTAAGTAAAAATAACTTTTAACTTATTTTAGTAGTGGGATATGCTTTTCAATGTGTTTTTCTGAAATTTTTTAATAAAATAGCCGCCTATCTGTTAAGTGATAAGCGGCTATTTATGGTCTAAAACTTCCAGACCTGGGTCTTATACTGCGTATCGTTGGATACGACTATCTTTGAGAAGTTGTCTATAGTGTTGCAGATTCCGTTAACCTCAGCTTTCTTCAACAACTCCTCTGCTTCATTCTCGGTATCGAACAGGGCTGCATCAGTTCTTGATGAAACGTAGTGCAGCTCACTTCCGAGGAATGCAACCATCCTATCATCTTTGTCGTAGATGGTTACATAGTATACTTTTCTCCTACATAGGATTTGTCCTGTTGAATTCTGTAATCTCATATTTTTTGACTTATCCGTGATGTCGAGGGCCTATAAGTTGTTATAATTAATATTTTTCGCAAAAATCACAAGAGTCTATTACGAATATCTCACCCCAGCTATCGTCTCGAACCTCGTAAGTACGATTATCGCTACGCATGTTAGACTCATAATTCTCGTTTGCGAGATTGTGCATCTGTTTAACAAGAGTTCCGCTATTTTCGCTTCTTAGAATACATTTTGCTTCATCGTTTTCGACAAGATATAATCCATATCTTTCAACCTCATTATTAGGTCCAATCTGATTTTTGTTCATAACATTTGCTTTAACCGTGATAGCGAGGGCTTAATTAGTTTATAAATCAAATAGAACTCTTGGAAGTCCGTTAAAGATGACGGGCGATTCCTTCCAGTCTATCGTGACCCAGTTATTGAACTCGGCTATTGCATTTTCGCTTACAGGGTAACAACCCTGCCAGTCGCTGAGAAAATAAGCCGTTCCATCTTCGTAGCAGACAAAAGATGTCTTGCAAGACTCGGATGATGCGAAAACGAGATAAGCACCTTCTTCACTGAGCGTAATTATGTCATCTATATCGTACTCCACTTTTTCGCCCGAGCAATTATACTCAGCCTGTTCAATGAGTTGTTTTGCCAATTCTTTAGTAATCATATTGCTTCCGCTTATCCGTGATGCGGTAGGGCTTGGTTATTAATTGCAGGGAGTGTTGCTACTCCCCGGTTTTAGCTAATCGTCATGCTTGCCTCCCTTGATGACCTCGAACACGTTGTGCTCTCTGTCTTCGGAAAGTCTATTGCCTTCTTCGTCGCATATATGGCCATCTTCGTTGACCCAATGTTTAGCATTAAGCATATCGTCTACGGATTTAAGGATATAAAGGCACTCTTTCGCTTCTTGTATGACGTTTATTCCATTCTCCTCTGCTTTCTCGAAGAGTTCGATGAAACCGCCATCAAGGTCAATGATGTACCCATCTGTGTAGTCGCTCATTTCATCAAAGTAGCTCATATTTAGGTCTTTCAGCTCTTTGATCATCTGTTCGTTCGTTCCAATCTCGCCCAACATAGGCTTTTGAAGAGTTTGTATGAAAAGTTTATGATACTTCTCCTTGCACTCCTTGGCCCACTTTTCGAGCGTTTCCTTTTCTACTCCTTCTAACATAATTCTAAATTATTTGTGGTTAATACTATCTATCAATAAATTTGTGAGATGTGTGGCCGAAAACCAAGGTTCGAAGCGCACCCCTCTCTTTATTAGTTCATTCTTGATGAGGTCAGATACACAAGATACTACCTTTTCAAGTTTCTCTGCCTTGCGCTCTGCCTGTCCCTGCTCTATCATAGCTCTGTATGTATCTTCTACGTCACAGATGCCAGATAGTTTGTCGAGTCGCCTCTTCAATGACATAGAGTTCTTGATTAGTTCCACTTTTGTCATGTTTTTTAGGCTTTCTCTATAAGCTATAGCTTCTTCTTTTTTCATAATTCTAAATTATTCGTGGTTATTATCTCTGAACTGCTCTATACCAAGAAGGATTTTTAGGGCCGTAAGCATTGTGAGATACTTACCTCCTGTATCAATACCCTTCTTTTCAAGCTCGTCCATTATTAAACTTCTCGCTATGCCGATCTGTCGGCGCTTTGATTCGATAACATTCCTTAGCCATTCATTCTCGTTAAGGTTTTTAAATGCTTTGTCGGTATCTCCAAGCTCAGAAAAAGCCAAAAGTTTTCTTCTCATTTTGTTTGCTTCTCTTAAAAGCTGCCACCTACCAAGGTTGGCCAACTTCTCTTTGTATTCTTCTCCGTAATCCATATTTGTAAAGTTTTAGTTAATAGCGAGGGAGGTTCTACCCTCCCCTCTGTTTATCATTCATCGCCGACGCTATTATAATCATCGTCATAAATACCGAAAACGCGCAAGGTTCTTGTGTCAATATTGGTCTTTCCCACAATGTAACGCTGCGTCATTTCGATATTTGGTTTGCCTCCGTTGGCGTGCCCCATCATGATTGCAATCTGCTCGACCGGTACGCCCTTCTTTGACAAGTTAGTAGCAAACGAGCGTCTACCCGTGTGCGAAGACACGAACTTGAACTTTGGTCCAGATTCGTATTTGCCGCATTTGAATACCTTGACACGAGTATCGATTCCGCAGTTGCTACATATCTCTCGCAGAACCTTGTTGAAGTAAACGTCAACAACTCCGCCAACAGGCTCGTCTGCTGTTCCACATACAAGGAATGGCCGTAGCTTCTTGTGAAGAGGAACTCTCACCTCCGCTTTTGTTTTCTGAGCGACATAGACGATATATTTTCCTGTATCATCAATATTCTCGGGCGTGATGTTGTGGCAATCGCTCAGACGAGCACCGCACAAACACTCAAGTATGAACATTCGCTTAACGTACCGCTCAACAGATCCGTGAGGGATATAGTCGATAAGGCTCTGTATCTCGTTATCATCAAGAAATACAGCCTGAACGGGAACCCGTTTAACCCTAAGTATTGAGTCGAACTTGCTGCTCCGTATGCCCTTCTCGTCGTTCTCCCTTATGACAGCTTTTATTGTAGCGCATATCGTTCTTGAAGAGTTAGGCGCGTAAAGTTCCTGTATTTTTTCGGTCAAGTCACGAAGATTGTCGTCTGTGACGTCGGACCACAGTGGCTTGTGTCCAACAAGATCGGAAAAAGTGCGTACAACATTGATGTACTTAGGGTGTTTCCAGATATATGCGCCATAAAAGGTATCATGCCGCCACGAAGAACCGTGGTAGTCTGAGAACCACCCCTGCTTGATGGCAGTCTTGTACTTCTGCTGCTGTTCGTAGGTGAGAAGCCTCTCCCAGTCTCTTGTTTTTAAATGAATCTCTTTCATAATTCTAAAATATATTGGTTTGATTGTCAGCAAAGTTATTTATATTTTTCAGTATAAACCAAACGTTTGCTGTTTTTAACGCTAATTTAACCTTCGAGTTCGCTGTTTAGTTCCCAAGCAATGCTTGCGAGCTCCATCTTTGCTGTTGAACGTAACTCGCCGATTTCTTTCTTTAACTCTTTTCTATCCATAATCTTAATGTTTTGGTTTGTAGAAACCGCTACATTACGTAACGGTTTTGTTTGGCTTATCTGTTAAGGAAGCTCTGTTCAAGTTTATTGCGAACTTGCTCTTTGAACCGGTCTGCCGTCTCTTCGATTTCCATACGAAGGTAATCGTAGCCACAACGACATGGAAGACTGGATGCGAATGTACGAACATTGTCGATTGATGAGAGAATGCCGTAGACCGCACGCCGTTCGTCGTCGGTCATATGGTACTCATTGTCATCAAGTGTAAGGCCGTTGTCGTATTCCCCGATCTTATTGTCTGGGTAAGCCTTGTTGTAAAATGCAATATACAGCTCACGGAGCATACTCTTGCAGTCTTCCATGTCATCAAGAATATCTCTAAGACTATAAGGCGCGCCGTTTTTGCCATGTCCGTCATCTCCAACCCAAGCAACAGCTTCCTCGTCTGGATCGTAGTCTTCCCAATAATTACGGAGTTTATCTATAAAATCCTGTTCATTTTCGTTCTCAAACCAAACAGTGACGATAAAATCCTGGTCTTGTGGGGAATACTTCTCTAACTCGACGCAAACCTCACCTCTTTCGTTAGGTGTATCGCTAACGTTATAACTCCAGTCTAATTCCTCTGATAATTTCAAAAAATCATTCATATCTTTAAGTTTTATTGGTTAATAATAGGAGCGTGAAACAATAATGTTCCACGCCTTGTTTGGCTTTTACACCGGCAGAGACACGATGTATTCCTTTTTCTTCTTTCGTGTTCTGCTCTTTACAGTGAATCCACAAAAATCTCTCAGCCACCCGGCAGCATTGCCGATGAAAGGCTCGTTCACCATAAGGATAGGCCGAAGCATTCCGTTCTTCTTCATGCACTGATAGTCGATGAAGTCGAACGGATCGTCTGGGTCATCAAACTTCTTTTCCCACACGCCAACATCGAGATAGTCGATGAAATCTCCCTCGGGAGGGTTATCCATTTCGATAAATCTCTTCGGCGTAAGGAGAATCGTATCCTTAGGCTCGTGGGTCATAAAGAAATCCTCTACAACCTCATTGAACTTGTTCATGTCCATCTGTTTCTGGACGATGCCCTTTCTCTTCATGATGTCGGAAGCTTTGAGCATTCTTGTCGCTCTTCTTACTACTGCCATAATTCACACATTTTTTATTGATTAAACACTATCGAGCCTCACACTTTAGACGAGATAAGGCTTTTTGGATTACTCTTCATTGAAATGAAACTGGAACTCCACAACACCATGCGTAACAACGTATGTGTAGACGAAGCCTCTGTCTTGGGTAAATAGGCTTACAAATTCAAACCTCTTTACCATCTCAAGTTCCTGTCCAGTGATGGAGCTTACAACCTTAGTTTCCCATTCTCTCACTTCTTCTTCAGGACAGGTGTTTGGAATAAGGGAAACCGTCAATACATTCTCGTGGCAAGAAGCTATTGTCGCAAGATCATTCACAAAACCGACAGCTTTATTGCCGTTTAGAATGTATCTGCAATCATCGAACAGCAAGTCCAAGAGTGCATCTTCAAGAACGCTCTTTTGGTCGATAGGTGCTGGCGTAAGGCCGCAAACAGAAAAAGCATCGTTTTTAATCATTTTCATATCTTCTAAAATTTTAATTGGTTAATGAATTGCAGTCGGTTGCTGATTAATGAACAACCGACCTTTTCGGCAAAAAGTTTTCTCGATTCCTGGCTTGGTGTCTTGCTTTAGCGTTTTGATCCGGAGAGCTTTATGCTCGCCTTCTGTACCGGTTGATTCTACCGGATGCGGAAGGCGATACAAGAAGCTCTTGTAAACCGTAATGCCAGGCCATCGGGAAAAAGGCGACAAACCTTAGGTGTTTGTTACTTACCCGACTCCTTACGAGCCTTGTTGATGGCCTTTCTGAACGCGGACTCTTCTGCCCAAACGCACATCTTTCCGTCAACAGAGATGTTTGAGTCCTTGATGAGCTGCTTGAGTACGCCAAGCATTCTCCATCCCTGCTCACCATAGAGATTTGCTTTAGATTCGAGCTCTTTCAGAGAGTTGGCTTCTGACATCTTTCGTCCGCCCTTCAGGAATCTGGCTTCCTGGAACATTATCAGGTTGCGCATTGCGAAGTAAGAACCAGAGCCCTTATAGGCGCTGACGAATACGTCAGCCTGCTTTGTCTCCCATGCGAGGTGCTTGCGAATCTTATTAAACTTCTTGACAAGGTTGTAGAGATCACGCTTGTTCTCCGCATCAAAGCCATCACGTGCGATTACATACAGAGGAGCATACACTTTTTTTACCAAGTCTGAAACAAAGATATCCTTGTTGTTAAGACGAATATAAGGAGCGCCCTTGCACTTGTGTTTGTACGCCTTGGTGTTGACTCCGTTCTTATCCTTGCTGAATACGAGGCTGTCGTTGATGTACGCCTTGAGCTTATCGATGTAGTCTTCAACCATGTATGAGAATGTTCTCCCATTAAAGAATCTCTCACGTCTTGAGAGGTTCTCGGCGTCTCCGTTCTCCTGCATCTTGGCCTGAGCATGAAACTCATTTTCAAGCATACGCCACTGATACTCGTATCCCTTGCGCTGTAAAAGCTCGTTGAAAGACATCTTGTCGGACTTCATGTCACGGAGCATACCGAAAATCTGAGCGGTTACCCAGCGACGGAAAAGCTTCCAGTTGTTCACGTATCCACCCTCGATAATCTTCTTGCCAACAGCATCAACGACAACATCGTCAAGATCAACAGGTATAGCCTCGCCTTTCTCGATTCTGACAAGCTTATCAGCACCAAGAGTGTAGTAGTTACTTACATCAACGCCGGCACTCTTCAATGCTTCCATTCGCATCTGCGCCTTGGTCTTCTTGCCAGTAGCTTCTGTGGCCTCTACGTTGTTAGTTACGATGTTCAAGTTCTCACCAGTGATTGTTACAATCTGCTTCATAATTCTAATAATTTAAATTGGTTATACTAAAAATTTATTTAACTCTAGTGGATGAGGCTTACGCCCCACCCTTGTTTGGCTCAACCCAGTCTCTGAGAATGATCAGGTCATTGTCGTCTTTAGAACGCCAGAACCACGTTCCCCATGAGTTGTCCCAATATAGGTTCTCAGCAAGAAGCTGAATCAGTACGTACAGCTCCAGCTTGCATCTTGCCTGTTCTCGTCGCTCTCCGTACATCATATCCTCGTCTGAGAGCTCTTTCTCAGGCAAAGCCTTAAAGTAGTAGTGTCGATGCGATTCAGAGCGTTCAGAAGGCACAGAGTGCTTATACGCCGCATACCTCTGCTCGATTCCGACAATCACATCTTCGAGTGTAAGGCAAGGTGTGTCGTTCGGTTTGTCTTCCTCGGACATTACGACCTTGCCGTTCACTCTACATGTTCTCTTCTGAAAGTTGATGGTGAACTTAGCACCATTCTCAACAGCTTGGATAACTTCTTTGTAAGTCATATTCATTAAAGTATTGGTTAATAGCAGTACGCTCAAAGGATACGTTGTGTTGCTGTATGCGCTCGATGTAAACAGTCGAGTGAATCCTGAGTATTCCAGGTAATTAACTGGAAGACTCAGGAAGATACGGACTGTTTGTCTAAATCTTTCCTTCTTGCGTACTATTCGGCTCACAATAACCTATTCTAATACAATGCAGTATGTTGCTTTACTTTAAGTACATGATTTAACACATAGTGTTATCTAAGTAATCCTATTGGTAGCTTCAGCTACCACCTATATTACTTAGACTAATGGTGTGTGTAATAAATAAACTGCTCATATCAGAAACGCTGCAATGCGTGTGACTTATCTCATGTATTGCGTTGCATGGATATAGTTTTATGATGATACCAGCGTCATAAGGATACCGACGCCGCAACATTGTGCGGCGTCGGTATCTAATTGAACGCGGGTGTGTAAACCTCATACTCTTGCTAAGTCGTGATGCAATTCACTTTTGGTTGTTTGTAGGCACACTTAAAGGCTCGTTGCCATAGCTGTATGATTTTGATATAACCACGTGAGAGAGGAGATCACTTACCTGGGTATAACCCAGTGTCAGTGATCTGCTTTTATCCCGTGGTATTAAATCGTACCGCCTCCTTGTGTGCCTCGTTTGGCAATAACGTTGTCTTCATCTGAGAGCATGACACGTAGCTATAGCAGCTTGATTTGAGGGCTGTTATAAAGCCGGATGACGCTGGGGATTCCCAGCATTAGCCGGCGCACAACAGTCACTCATAAATTAGCTCTCCTCTGAAGACCACCCTCGTGCAAGGGTACTTCCCTGACCGATGGCTCGGCACAATACTTTATGATTCTGATTTGGCACAGGATTCGCCAGAATTCAGGATCCGGGTCACCGCTCATATTTATGACGGTTACCCGGATCCTAAACTCTGGTTAAGAGACCTGTTGCATAAACTTCTGCCATTCATCAGGGAGTGGTGGTGTGCGCCACCTGTGGAAGTCATACGGACTGGCACATTTCTGTACTCCGTTGATGAGCTACGCCTTGTGCGTCATACGAAGGTCCCGAATTATCTCAAGTCGTAGACTTGGGTAACTCGAGGCCCTTCAGTTTGAGGTCTTCGAGGCGTTGCCTAAATCTATCCGTCCTTCTTCCACGTCCGTGTGCTCGGTTACAGAGTCTGTCGGTCAGAAGATACTGCGCATAGCTTTATCAGTTTGATAGCATCCTGGTGGAGAGGATGTTGGACCATCTCTAATCAGAGATATGTCCACATCATTCGAGACCGGATGGTTAAATCATCACTCTTCATTCCGGCAAAACCCTTGCGCTGGGTGCTACATCTACAGAGTATTCACCAATGTGTTGTACGCAGCCCTGCTCGTCCGCAAGGCATTCTGAGCACAACTTATTGATAGATACCCATTGATTTCGCGCTCTGTCTTGTTCCTGTTGGCTTTCACGTTCCTGCCACGACCTCGGTCTATACAACCTACTGCCTGAGTCTTCACGTATCCAAGACCACCAACTTTGCTCTTGCCCGTCTTGACCGCACGGATGCAGTCCATGACGAAGGTGTTGAGCTTATTGATGTCCTCTTTCACGTTTATGACCGGAAGAACCTGAGTAGCCCAGGAATAATCGCAGTATCCCTTGTAGAGATACCTGTTTACGGCATTGATGGCTTTCGTCATCGTTGTGTCACGCTTCTTTATCGTCCTCTTCTCAATCTCCTTTTGGAAGGTCTTGATACGTGTAGACGACAGGGAGATGTTGTGACCCTTGATGGAATATCCGAGGAACTTGAACCAGTGATTAGCGTCAAGATACTCAACCTTCTTCGGATTGAGCGTCATCTGCATCATCTCCAGCTCGCTCTTCATGATATCCATGGCTTTCTCATAGTCTTCACCGACAAACAGCGTATCGTCAGAATAGCGGACGTAATATCCGTTAAGATTAGACAGCTTGTCGTCAAGATGATAGAGGATGACGTCAGCCAACCATGCCGCAACAGAGCATCCCTGCTTGAGGGACTGGTACTTCTCGCAGAGGTTGTTGTCCTCATCGAAATAGATATCTGTGTGATAGTAGTCACGAATGGCGTCTATCAGCGCAGATTTTCCGTACTTTTCCTCTACCTTGTCAAACGCCCAGTCGATGAACCGAATAGGTACGCTGTCGAAGTATTTGGAGAAGTCACCTTTCCATCCGATGACTTTTCCCTCTGCTGAGTATATTATCCGAGACACATCTTGCACCACACGACCGCAGCCGATACCTTTCTGATACGACGTACAGCGTGGATGCACCATCTCTGGCATCAGCTCGAACAAGAGGTCGTTGGCTATGCTCAGAAGGATTCTGTCTACAGGCTCATTCACATAGACAGTACGGAAATCTCCGTTGTCTTTTGGAATTTTGGCTGTATGTGGCGGCATTATCTTGTAATTGCCGCTCTTAATCCTTTCATACATAATAAGACGAGCCTCTGGTGTTGTGAGCTGATACAGGGTTGCTTTGTTCATGTCCTTGTCAATGCCTTTGCTGATAGCGTTCTGCCACCGCTCCGGCTCAAAGAACATACTTAGGATTTTTTCTTCATTCATAATTCTTGTAATTTTGGTTAATATTGTTCCGCGTCGGGTCTCGAACCCGATGTGCGCCTGTAGCTCACGGATGATAGATGTTAGAGTCTCTTGAGAGCAGCTTCGATGTCTGCGACTTTTTTGTCCTCAATCTTTGATATTTCTTGTAATATCTCGTCCAAGTGAGTAACAAAACTAAGTGCATCTACTACGCGGCCAACCTTCACATTAAGGTCACCAGCATGTATGTTGCATATACCAAACTCTTGCAACAAATAGTAAATGGTGCCACTCTTTAACGCAAGAAGAATGCGTTTAACACAACTTATTTGCACGGTAATAACTCTGAAGGTAATACCACAGCGAGGGATGAAGATTTCTGTCATGTCAAGCTCAATGAGCTTATCGCATATAGCTTTCGCCAGTTCCTCGCACTTTTTTTCAGTTCTTGAGACTTGTGTGCGTAATCGTCACGTCCAAGTACTTTCCACATTTCTTTTTTCTCCATAATTCTTAATAATTTATTGGTTAATAATGTCAGAGGGATTGCTCCCTCCGTTTTTTAGGCTTCCTCGTAATCTTCCTCCATCATGGAGTGGATTTCTTCGAGACCATTACTGAAATTGTACTTGATGTTGTACGTGCCGAACGCCTTGAAATACCATTCCTTGATATATTCTCTGTCCTTATTTGCCAGCTCGCTATCTTCTGCGGCATCAAGTCTGGCTACCATCTGATGGTAAAGGTCGTAGTAATCGCCTCCATCGTAGTCTGATGCCCAACGAACACCTGTGATATGCTCCGGATAATCTTCGTACAGATTAGCAAAATTGCCGATCATGCGATGATTGTCAAGATGTAGATATTCCTTCATCTCTCTGTTTGCCTTGAAAGTAAACTGCCATGCAAGAGATTGCATATTTTCTCCGAGCATATCAGCAATGTATTCTTCCAGATCATCTGCGTCATAGAAATTATCAAGGCACTCACGATATAGTTTCTCTATAGTCTTGGCAAAACTTTTAACACTGATATAGTCGGCTACCCTTTCAGTAATCTCGCCTTCGCGCATAAAATATTCTACAATATTCTTTTCCATAATTCTTCTGTTTAATGGTTCATAATTGTTCCCCACTATGATGTGGGGAGTTTTAGCTAATTAGTCAACAACGTACGATCGCTGCAAACGAACCTAATGCGTGCCTCCACTTTCCACGGCTATATTCCCATCCGTTTTTGTGCAGATACTTTCTACAGGCGTACCTTGACATCTCTTGAGATTTATCAAGAGCCGCATTAATTCCTTGAAATTCAAACGTGTAAAAAATAATTCTATACTTCATAATTCTAAATCGTTGGTTAATAGAAATCCCCACCCGTGAGAGTGAGGATTGTTTTAGGCTAATCGAAATCGCTTTCATCCTGATCGTACCACCAGTTCTGGAACCGATTCGCAACCTCTTCCAGTGCATACTTGGCAAACGTGTCGTAGATATATCTGCTCTCGTTCTCATCAAAAGGAGCATACAGAGCCTTGCCGATAGCATCATAGGTGACAGATTTGTCGTCCTTGAAATTCCCGAAGCCCTTAATCATCGTGATAAGGTCTTCTCCCAAATCATCGGCAAGTTCGTGCATATTCTCCATGATAGCACTCTTGTTCTCGTTCCAGAACTTGTTTGTCTGAGAATAATAACAGAATCCAGTGTACCCGTCATTTGCATTTCTGCAACTGTCGAGAGAATTCAATATCGTGTCTTCATCGACACCACCAAGCTGCTCTACTACGGCATTCGCCATCTTTACGAATGATGGATTATCATTTTCCTTGATAAACGCATCCCATACTTTCTGTATATTCATATTTCTGTATTTTGGTTGATAATAGAAACAGGCAAGCGAACCATACACTTGCCTGTAATTTTGGCTAAAAAATGTAGATAGCAGAGGTTCTGTCTGTCACGGCGTATAGCTGTCCGCTCTCGCCCTTCAATAACATTCCGTTACAACCGTAGATTCCTGCTGCATAACCGATCTGAGTATAACTCTCAGGAATCTCACTTCTTTCGGCTGCGTAGGTTACATCCTTTGCTACACCGCTTGCTACAAGCGATTTCAGCTTCTTACATGAATATCGTTCCATAATTCTACTAATTTAAATGGTTAAACAATAGAAGGCACACTCATACATGGGCGCACCTTTTTTAGGCAAATACTACTCTTCATCCTCTTCATCCTCTTCCTCTTCTTCCTGGTTCAAATGTTCCCAATCAGAAAATCCGAGATGCTGAGCGATAAAATCACGCTCAAACCAAAGAAAGTCATTAATTTGAGTGTCTGTTGGAGGATTATCATCATCCGAGAATATCTCATCGATTAAATCCTCTACCTGGTCAAGCTGCTCTGTTGTCAGCTCATCCTTTGTATCCTTACCTCCACTCCATGCGTTGAAGTTGCTGAGGCTCTCTTCTACTACGTACTTCATAATTCTGAATTTTATTTGGTTAAACATAGTAGAGGGCTTAACCCTCTTTTTTAGACTAAACAATCCATCTTGGACTCGTAAACGATGCCACGAAGAAAATTATCAACCTCACGCAGGTTCGCTACCATACATAGATTTGCTCTATAAGGTCACGCTCTTGCTTTTTAAGACGTATGTATTTCTCAATGCTCTCGTAATAAAACACCCTGAAATACCCCTGCGTCTTTATGAGTTCGTGAACATTATCGTCAATATGCTGCGTTTCCATGTCAAGCTCACGCAACTGCGGGTCAACATATCCATATACGTAGATTTTTGTCTCGTTATAACTAAAAATTAACATGAATGACGCAGCTCTGATGCAAACGTGTATGCGGCAGTGCTCCAAGTCTACGAAAATTTCGGATGGCTCGAATAGCTCAAACAGCAAATCTTGCACCTTGTTGTACATGGGATCTCGCCAGTCAACCTTCTCGTGATACTTCTTGCAGTTCTTCCACATACGGAACTCACTCCAAGATAACTTTTTCTTTTCTTTGCTCATAATATACATTCTGTTTTGGTTAATAGCAGGCAGCACATTATCGTACTGCCCAGTTCTGGCTCAGAGATTGTACAACGGACTTTCCGAAGCGTACAGAATCGTAGGACCGGTGAGGATGGAGAACGCGCAAGGGTCGAAACTCTCGATTTTCTTCATGCTCTCGATATACTTCTGTATCTCTGCTCGTATGGATGACAGATTAAATCTGCCGTCAACTGGCAAGATAGAATCCGTGCCAGTCATTTCCACAACGCTCACCTCGTCGGTAAATCTCATGTTCACAAGGTCAAACTTATTAATCTTGTGATAAAATTGTACCCATTTTCTTTTTCTCATAATTCTAAAATTTTTGGTGAATAGTATGCGTGACAACCGCCACGCACATTTCAGCTCATACACAAAATGGCTATCTCGTTGAAACTCTTTGAGATAGACTCACGGCTACGATAATCCCTGTAGCCCTTCGTGTTGTTGCTGTACCACTGACGTGCTGCAATCTTGATCTTTTCCATCTCGTGCATAAGAGCACGCTCGAAATTCTTCTGTGATTTCCTGTCTTGCATAATTCTAAATTAAATTGGTTGATAATAGATACCGCCCGAATATCTCCAAGCGGTATTAGGCTTAATCGGTTATATTGAAAAACAATGCGTCATCATAACCGTACACTTTCAATTTATAATCAGGCTTGAGCTGATCAAAACAGGTTGAATCATCAGATGGACGCACATAAACTACAAGCCATATTCCAGAAGAGAGCGTAATTTCCTCATCTGTACCAAACTGATTTTTTGTACTCGTAGGCTCAAGGAACATATTAATGTCCCACTTTGAATTGTCTATTCCCTCTTCGTTGATTCTGCTTATAAGCATAAATGTTCTCATTGTCATAGTTCTACTATTTTTATGGTTATTAATTATCGTACTGCCCACGGAACAGGCAGCATTTAGGCCATAGGATTTCAAAAGCAGAAATCCACGTAAACAATACGTGTGCCGCCGAACTCCCTCCAGTGACACACGTCATCATATTTGTAACCCTCGTATTTGCGGCTACTTCTGTTGTATCCGTCACGCACCCACACGGGAGCGCTCTCTGAATCCGCCAAGCGGAAAAACTCTCCTCGCTTGACGTTCTTTAATTCTGTCTTTCTCATAATTCTGTAACTTGGTCAATTATCGTACTGCCTGAATTTCTCCAAGCAGAATTTTCGTACTTCCCAACTCTCTCACACTCCAGGGAACATGAGATTTTCCAAGCGGAGTGTAGCACGCCAAAGCTCGCGGAAATACCACTTTCCAATTATCGTACTGCTCCAGAACTTACCAAGCAGAACACCCCAAATAATTCCAAGCAGAATTATCAGAATATTCGTACTTGTTACACATAATAGCGCAGGAAGCGCCTGAAAAAATCCAAGCACAATTATCGTACTTGAATAAATAATCTGTCTTGCTGTCATAATTCTAAAATTTGTTAGTGATTGTTCCGTAGCACACGCACGACAATTATCGTACTGGCTACGGATTTTTAGGCTCAAGCCACACAGAATAATGTAAGCACACCATTCTTCAGCGACCCGAATTCAACATGACTAAAAATCCCCTGAGCATCAGAAATGATGCTTTCTACCTCTTTCATGTTGTAGAGGTATTTAATTCTTATTGTACTCATAATTCTAAAATTTTATGGTTATTGTTCCCTACAAGTGTAGGGAGATTTTAGGCGATTCCAGCAGACCAAGCGAATCTTTCTTCTTCATCATTCAGTCTGTAGATACTGGAAAGCATACCAAACAGGCGAGGACTGCTGCTAACGAGTTCATCGTAGGCATCCTCTGCACTCTGGTCTGTTACATTAATACGCACAAGTGTCTTTCCTATCTTCTTCAAAATCTGTTCTTTCATAATTCTAATATTTAAATGGTTTGTAATTGTAGAGCGGAGATTTCTCCCCGCCCCATTAGCCTAAGGACGACACACCTCTTTACCCACATGTTATTTATTATCTTGATTCACTACCGAAAACGAACCACCGTTTTAACGGCTGCTGGGTCTGTGCCACCCCCCGTAACGCTTGGGATGCGCCCTATTTTCTTTGCAGCTAATAGCGGAAACTGCACGAATTTTATAAGTGTTCCCACTGGTATGTAAGTTGTTGCAGAGCCGTAACGTCTGAAACAGACGCCCTAATTAGGTTGCTCACTCTATCCACCACGATAGAGACCGAATTCCCGCGAATTTCACGCGGACGCTCTTTAAACGTTAGAATATGAATTATGATTTATTTTCCCGTCCGTCATCTCGCTCGATAACTGCACAGCTACGGCTCTCGCTCTGACCCACGTGCCTCATCTCATTCGGTATCGTGTCGGCTCTGTGCTCTCTCGCTACCCACGACGGGATTTCTCGCCCGCCTTCCTGTATCGCTACAGGTTTGTTTGCTGAATAGCTCTCTTGATTTTTTGGTAATTAGCTCCCTGAAGAAGAGAAATTCTCTCCCTCTCTGGAACGATACCAAATATATTTGTTCCGTATGCAGCACCGCCCCGCATTAGAACGCTTTAACGTGTTACGGAAAATAAGGGTACAACGACCCGCGCCAAATCTCTGGACTTGGTGTATAATATCCCACGGTGGGTTTATTGTGTCCACCGTGGGTGAAGATAGTGGAAGCTAAAGATAGGGTTTTTGCCCTGTCTTGTTACTTCTCGCTTCTTAACGCTGCAAGTTGTGCTTGCAGTTGTGCAATGCGTTCCGTTAAATCTTCTTCACTTGCTTTCTGTTTGCGCGCTACCTTTGCACCACTCGCAAAGGAAGTGTGAAGGGCTGCGAGTTTTGACCCCAAACGTTGTACGGAATCTATTATGGTCGTTTGCTCGTCTTTTCCGTTGTCGTTGAACCACTGGAAGAAGCGGGGCACGTTGTGCGTGTGGCTAAACTCGCTAACAGCCGCGCGCACGCATTCTGTTTGTAAATTGGAGTAGCTCTCATCGTTCAACACGTAAGCGGTTGCCAACTTGTTGTACTTGTTGCGCGCTGCTTCAAGTTCTTTGCGCGCTAATACAACGTCGGTTGCCTTGCACTCTAAGAGTAGTGTCTTTCTGTAGTCGTTCAATACCTCAAGACTTGCAACTATTGTTGCGTTCTCCTTACATTCCGCAACGTATGCGGCTACATTTGACTTATTTGTTGTCATGTTGTTTTTCCGTTCTATTAACGAACCGCACGGAATACACGGGAAAAATTAAAAAATGGTGGACGTGCTGCACGTTGTGTGCTGTCTTGCGTCCCTTTGTACATATATAGTTGCAAACGGCGTGCCATACAACCAGTTGAAAAATAGTATAAAAATGCGGTTAACGTTTTGTATGTGGTTGATTTATAGATACTTATAGGCTTTATAATAATTCCAAATGTTGTCAGTATTTGCAAAATAGTGTTTAAAAATACGGGTGTGACAAGGTGACGCGTTTCTAACTTACTGAAAACCAAGCATTTACAAAATACGCGTGGCACAATATGCTAAAGAATTTAACATAAATGCAAACGAAACGTTAAAGAACCTAACTACCTGTATATCAATACGTTACAACTGCCAAATTGTCGTAATGTTTATACAATATTTAACTATAAATGTAAAGATAAATTATTTTTGCGTTAAAATATCTTTCAAAGGTTAAATTCTTGCATAAATATACATTGTAAAGATAGTGAAAGTCA